>Ga0325411_1000100_pt1 | contig 82269 bp, 47 predicted proteins | sample PopdelMetagenome_13_FD_206181 | JGI IMG/M metagenome (GOLD analysis project Ga0325411, IMG submission 206181) | Populus deltoides microbial communities from Bellville, Georgia, United States - Xylem-PdIQD-R4 | ecosystem: Host-associated > Plants > Phyllosphere > Stem > Wood/Secondary xylem... | reverse complement strand
CAAAAAAAATTTTTTTTTTTTTAAAAAAAAAAAAAAAAAAAAAAAAAAAAAAAAAAAAAAAACAGTACCAAAGTATAAAGAATAGATGATGCTTTGTCAAGCTTTGAAAGTATCATGAACCTGAAAAGTAAAACCACAACAAAATGGCAAAATTAGGTTTAGCTCACTACCACCGTAATCTCAAGGTTTCTATGTAATTAACAAAAGTCACTCAAATGCAAAGATGACAAGTTATCTTGAACAAACAATGTCATTAAGAATCTAGTTTAAATTTCACAACGTAAAATAAAATCTGCATTTGAGAATGAAAATATAATATAGCAAAATTATTTTTCCAATCACCCTTCTTCTGGTTAAAACGTACAAATGAGAAGTACATATAGGCAGGAAAAAAAGAAGAGCGCATTCTGGTACTCACCACCGGAAAATACAATCACATATAATCTTATCTCAGGGAATTATAAAACACATACTAAGTCAAAAGTATAGACAGAAAGAGAAATATACCGCCCAGTCTATAGGCAGTAGAATAGATAGTAAGAAGTATACCCCCTATGATGTCCTGTTGCTTTATCGATAGTATTCATAGCCTCCCAAAGAAGTTCAAGAGGAACCCAGTGAGGTGGGTATTTGAATCTGGCAACATCCAAGATAAGAACCATATCCTTTCCAGCATGATAGCCTCCAATTGGGGAGAAATGACCACTTCCAGTCTGCAATCAAACAATAACAAATCAATCCTGTTTTGTTTTTTTTTTTTTTTTTCAAAAAATGATGAAAAAACAACCCCAAGATTACTTATTAAAAAAAGATGTTATTATCACACCTGTTTAAAAGCCCCTCTGTGGTACGATGAAATGATATAACAATCCTCTGAAGAATTACAAGAAACCACAAATCTCCTAAAACCATCAACTGTGATTTCATTTGTCCTAAAAGTTTCAACTTTAGCTGCATTACAATGAGCCAAGCAAGCAACTTTCCCAAATGTAATGCCTTTTTCTTTGATCTTAACCAAGGGTTCACAACAATCAAGCATTGAATCATCAAACCATCTCCATGGGCCTGATTAATCATATCAAAGTTTAAAAAAAAAAATTACCAAATTTTTGACTCAGCATCTCTTCAATTTTGATCAATTTGGAAGCGGATTTATTCATATGCTATTTATTACCTTTCCATGTTCTTCCAGGGTCTATTGCTAGGGCATTTAAGACCATGGCAAGGCTGGCAAGTCCACAGTACGCAGGCTCTGACTGGGTTTGATAGTAAGATATTAATTTGAAAAACGAATTCATGGTCCCTCCTTCAAGTGCCTCAGTGAACAGTTGCTGAAGCATTCCATGAAGAATGATACAATTACCCACAAAACAAATCAAATAAGAAAATACAGAAACTTAGAGAGAGAAAAAAAGGAACGAGGAAGATTTACCTTGCCTTCTGGAGAAGCGAACTCAATGGCAGGAGGAGAAGGAAGCGCTCTCCTGTAGAAACCTGCCACCGCCATTTTTTTACTTTCCTCTTTCTTGTGGAGGAAACCTTTTATCTTCTCTCAATTATAAATTTTTAGATTTGCATTTAATTTAACTAAAGTAAAGAAACATGCATTACCTTCGGAATGCTTGAACATAATATATTGTTTATGACCTTTACTTGGAAGAGGGGCGCCGGCGTGTTTGGTGGCGGGATTTAAAATATTTTTTATTTAAAAATTTATTAAAATAATATTTTTTTATTTAATATAATATGAAAACATAAAATAAAATTAATTTTAAATTAAAAAATTAATTTTTTATTTTAAGAAATGCGGTTTGAATTACATTCCCAAATATTGTCTAAAACAACAACCACATAGAGTTAATATATCATATTTGTTTACTTATTGATGTTTTAAAATCTGAAATATTTATAAATACAGCTATTTAATTTTTAGATAGTGGTTAATCATACGTTCAAGTTTATATTTTCTTTTCTAAAACTTAGAAAATATATGATTGATAGTAGAAGTCCTAACACCTGCAAAATAATTTCTTTAAGTGGGGTTTAGGAATCCTCGATAAAATCAGTGACTTTAAATAAAATATTGTAATAAATAAAATAAAAAGCTTTAAATTCTAAGAACAATAGTGTTTGTTCTTGTTTAGGTATGATAAATGTTCTAGAATAAAAATATGAATGCTTGGAGAAAAGAAATTGTGAATCATTTATTTGAGTAGTTCAGAGGACATTTATAATCCCTGAATTTTATCATTTTAATGATTGAGAGGGCTGGAGTGTCATTTTCATCTAATGACATTAATGAAATATAAAAATCTCTTGCACATCATTAATGAAAAACAAATATCATTTTAATGGATTGAAAGGGCTGGAGTGTCATTTTCTTCTAATGACATTAATGAAAAATCTCTTACACATCATTAATGAAAAACAAATATTTCTTACACATCATTAATGAAATGAAAATGTGGTAAGCTCTTGGAAGACCTTTTATACATCTATAGATATAGGGAGACAATTACTCTTGACATGAGTAGTTTATGTCAAAAATCTTAAGAATGAATAAACAAAGCCCTTAGACCAATTAAGCTTGGTGTGTAGCCTAGCCTAAGGGAAGTGGGTCAAGTAATTCGTCAGACTTATGTTCGTTTAGATTCAACACGTGGCTAAAACTAATAACGTTGGGTTTGGCAATTTACCATGTAACGACCCGACTTTTTCAAGTTCAAAATTACTGGAATTTTTTTTTAATCGTTCGGTTTTTGAATGTTTTTTCACCATATCATTCTTCAGATTTATCATTGCATTATGTTCATTAACAATGCACAATCTATATAGGATAACGTAAATCAACATTCTCATAGTACGGATTCTCAATACACGTGCCCATAATATTATATTTCCACACTCATAGGTTTATATTACATCATATCAACATACTCATAAAGTTATATTCTTGTTCTAATCTCGTTATCATCACGAGTTCATACAAGAGTGTCGAACAACAAGTTACACAACTAGTACTTTCGTTATCCTCACCTCATGTAATTTCACAACACGACATCCTCATTAGATGAATACCTCATATGTATATTCATACACATCATATCAACGCATTCGTACATTAACATCCGTGTTCAATTTCAATTTTTCATTACTAGTCTTTACCAAAAGGGGTCAAACAACTAATTGAGTGATTAACACATCCATTCATGCAGAACTCATATCACTCATAACATGCGAATATATAGTTCTATTCAAAATGTGTGAGCCGTGAAATGAATTTCCTTACGCACATGTTGGTATGATGTCCCTGTTACAACACAAGATAATTTCAAGCATTATAGGCAATTTAAGAAAATATAATAAAGTAATATTAACGTTACATTTCATTCATGGACCAAAAGAGCATAAGTCTTTCATTTCTCCTTACTTACGTAAATACCACCGTTAATAATTCATCAATTACCGAGGCTAATTACAATACTCAAACCCGATCATTCATCTCGGATACCGTTAACCAAACTAATGTTATTCTCTATTTAAAGCATAACAATCGTAATTCTTTTCATATAGTTAGTATATACAAAACGTAGTATACATGAATGCATCAGTTCTTAAAACTAACTCATAACACTCAAATCTGACTATCTTCTTAGGATGTCATTCGCCGAAGCCAATCGTTTATTCATCTTAGTCATCCCCTTAGGATGTTATTGGTCGAAGCTAGTCATTTACTCATCCTGGTCATCCACTTAGGGTGCCATTAGCTGAAGCCTACTCATTTTTTTTTCATTTTGCCCATCCACTTTGGATGCCATTAGCCGAAGCTAATAATTTATTCATCTTGGCCATCAACTTAGGATGCCATTTGCCGAAGCTAATCAATCACTTGCCCGGTCATCTATTCGGATGTCATTAGCCGAAGCTAATCATTTGTTCATCTCGGTCATCTGCTTTGGATGCCATTAGTCATAGCTAATCATTTGCTCATCCCGGTTATCCATTTATGATGCTATTAGCCGAAGCTAATCATCAACCAATCAAACGTTCCAGAGGCAGTTTGTGAAATCACTATAACATGGTAATATCCCTTGATTTGCTCATTCAAATGATTCATAACAATTTGACATTCACTGCAATATAATAACAGACCCTTCGTGGTACTCGTACAGACATTCTGTAATAGTTTAACATTTAGTAACATGATAATAGATCCTTTGTAATGCACAAACAAACATTCCATAACAGTTTATCATTCAGTATAACACAACAGTTTCCTTCGTATTACTCATCCAACCATTCATGACAGTTAATATTCAATACAATACAACAATAGATCCTTTGTAATGCTCATACAACCGTTCGTGATAATTAACATTTAGTATAATACAACGGTAGATCTTTCGTAATACATTCATCACAAACATTCAATATAATAAAACGGTAGATCCTTTGTAATACTCATACAACCATTCGTTACAATTACATTCAATAAAAAATACAATAGTAGATCCTTCGTAATACTCATACTACCATTCATCAGCAGCCCAAATTCATAATAGCCAATCAATATCTCATATTCGGTTTAATATTCATCACAACACCATAATATATCCACCTTAAATGGGTCATTTTAGAACATTAATGTTTTCGTCATTGTTTTAATATTCATCAAGAACTCGATCGACATTTCATAGTCATTTTGATAATCATCAAGAATTCAATCAAACACTTCATCGTCGTCATTGTTTCAATATTCATCAAGAACTCGATCAACATTTCATAGTCGTTTCGACAATTATCAAGAATTCAATCAAAGACTTCATCGTCATTTCATCATTCAACAAGGATTTAATAAAATATCATCATAAGTAAATCATTTCAAAACATTAACATCATACGAGAAGAAGGTGCAAACCACGTACCTGCTCCACTTGTGGGTTGTCCTTGTCCTAGCGATGGTCCGATCCTGGCCACACCACCTAAGACATCCATGGCCACAAGTCAATACATTGGCATCCTTAAATCACATTTATCACCATACTTATTTCAAGAGTTTATATGTTCACATTCAAGTATTCCACATTTTACACCATTATACAATGAAATTATTACAAGCATGTAAGTCATTTATACCTAAAGGATCTATTGTAGAAAATTGACAGCGAAATTGATTCACTGTTGGCCACCCAATTCGGTAGCAAAAACTGATTCGCTGCAGGCCCTACAGTTCAGCAGTGAAAACTGGTTCACTATAAGCTGCAGACTTCGGTAGCAAAAATTGGTTCACTACCGGCTGCACAATTCGGCAGCGAAAATTGTTTCGCTGCAGGCACCTCAATTTTAGAAGCAAATGCAACTTCGCTGCAGCCAACACGCTTTTGGCAGTGAATGCTAATTCGCTGCAGGCAACTTGATTTTGAAAGCGAATCACGCTTACGTTGTAGACAACACACTTTTGGCAGTAAATGCTACTTCACTGCGGACAATAAAATTCGGCACCAAACACCTGATTCGTTGCGGACAACACAATTTGGCAGCGAACACCTGATTTGCTACGGACAACACCATGTTGCAGTAAACACCTTATTCGCTACAAACAACTCTAATTCAGCAGCGAACACAACACAAATTCAACAGCGAACACCTGATTCGCTGCGGACAACTTGAATTCGGCAGTGAACACCTGATTCCCTACGGACAACTTGAATTCGGCAGTGAACACCTGATTCTCTGCGAACAACAATTCGGCAACGAACACCCGATTTGCTGCCGACAACACAATTCGTTCTTTGGATCCAACAAAATCATACAATTTTAGCATTAACACACAAGCAAATTCAATTCCAGCACATACTTTGTCGTTAGATTCCTATTTCAGCTGTAGTATGCTTTAAGGCTACAAACACACATATTTTTTGCACTTAACATCCACCATCACATTTTCATACTAGTTCTTCAACCACATATGCAGAATTCATGACATCAACCCATTTATAATTCAGTTTCAGTTTCGTATAATTAAGCAACTCTAACAAGATCATCATATTTGTTTTTTATCCCTTTAATCTATGTTCTGTCCAGCCCTCACCATGGCCGGCCACCTTTCTAAGTTTTTTACATTCAAAATTATACATTTCTTTTGTTAAATGTTTTGAAATTAGGTTCCCTATTCAACTCCATTTCCATCCCTCATCCTTGTCTAGTTTTCCTTAACAGTTGGTGTGAGAATCTTAGGTTATTTACTTTAGGTTTTCTTCTCTCTTTTTAGTTCTAAGGCCCCAAGAATAAGTGGAGGAGTAGTATGGTTCATACCTCATGAATTTAACAAGTTTAATGAAGGTTGTGGTGGCCTGCTCTCCCTCTCTTTTTTAGTTTTCTTCCTTCCCTTTTTTGTTGTCCAACCAGCCTCTAGGCTCCTCTTTCTCCTAGGTTTTTGGTTTTTTCTACTTCTTCTTACTCACTTCTCACTCCACGCTCAAGGAAAGTAGCATGTAGGCTGGTTGGGTTCAATTTTCCAGCTTGGAGGAAGGATATGTGTGCTGTAGTTATGGCTGCTACCGATTCTGGAGAAAGGTCTATGCTCTAGCTTCCACCATGTTTTCGATCACTTTTCCTTTCCTCTAGCTCTCTTCTCACCCAGCACCCTAGGAGATCTGCATATAGCAGGTCAGTTTCAATCTTTTTTTTTGGAAAGAGGGAAAGGGTTTACTACATGCAGCTGGCTGATTTTGCCTTGGGAAAGAGGGAGAAGGCCTGCTACAGCTGACCGCCCGTTTGGGGAAGAGGAAAAGTCACCCTCCCTCTCTCTTTACATTCATCCCCCTCTTAAATGAGAGGGGTGTGTTTGGGTGATGGATATCTCTAGTTCTTATCCCTCTTTTGAGCTATCCTAGACTGGTTCTTATTTCAATTCTCCCCTAGGATAGGCCAATCTAACACTAATTTTTTGTTGGGTTTTACAGTGCCGCTACCGATTCAGAAATCGGTAGCAAAAAACTGTGCCGTTTCCGATTAAAAAATTGGCAGCCAAAACTACATCGCTGCCAATTCAGAAATCGGTAGCAAAAAATTATGTCGCTGCCGATTCAGAAATTAGCAGTGAAAACTACATCATTGCCGATTCAAAAATTGGCAGCCAGAAACTATATCGCTATCGATTCAGAAATCGGCAGTGATGGTGGAGTCATTTTGGCTTTACTTCTTCTTTTTTTGTGTTTACATGCTAGACCCGTGTTCTCTTAGACTTGGCACATGACTGAATTCAAGTATATTAGGTTTGACAGTTCGCTAAACTCCTGCTTACTTGGGCTCTGCATGTGATCAAGCCCAAATACGTTGGGTTTGAAAACTTGTCAAACACACATTTACTTAGGCTCAGTATATGGCCAACCTAAGTATGTCGAGCCTGACAGCTCATTAGACCCATTTATTGGTGGGTTACCACCTTGTTATTGGACCTTTTTAGACAAGGTTTTAGTTTTTTCACAAAGCGTCAAAAATATTAATTCATCATTTTCCTCCTAAGTCTTTATGCATTCCATGTGAAAAGATTTGAAAAGTCTTTTGGAAGATAATCGATCAGATATGTCTTATCTTCCCTAGAAAAATGGTATCTCCTCACATTAATTGTAAATGTTGCTAGGAAGGGTGCACAATCTTTCTTAGAAGACTATTTGATGTCGTGTATTCAAAGTTATATGCATTTAACCTTCATAAAGTTATAATGTGGTGCCACATGTCTTTCATTCACTGGTGGAAGTGAGAGATAGTGGCCTATATAAACCTTCTTCTTTCTCAATCTCATTTTTTACTATAGCCAAAAACTTTCTCAAAATTTTCTACATTAGGAGCTTAAAACGAGAATATCAAGTTTCTTTATCTTCTAGAGAAAGTCTTCTTCTAGGTAAATGCAAAAAACATTTTATTTTATTCTTCATTTCATGTACTTTGTAACAATGACTTCTAGAGAAGGCAATAAGATTAATTTTTCCAAGAAAGATTTTAATTTCAAACCTAAAACTAAAATCACTCGCTAAGGGTTGACTACCATTAGAATATGCCCTAGAAATAAATGTGATTTTGCTCAACCCTTTTCTACTGGAAGAGGGGATGAAATTGTCCCCAAAAAGGCTTCAAACCTTAAGGGATGACTAAGATTACCTAGGGATCCTTAGGACGAAGAGCAAAGCACAATATCGTATGAGCAAGTGTTCTTTGCTAACTCTAGGCAACTAAGGGATTTTGCAGTACTATTGCCTGAGGTGGATGACTGGGTTACCCATGTCACTAACAAACTTGTTGAGGGTGATTTTATCATTACTCCTCCTATATGCATATACGAGTTTGGGTACTTGTTTCAATTGCAAAGGTTTGTAAGGGATTTTACAGTACTATTGCCTGAGATGGATGACTAGGTTACCCATATCACTAACAAACTTGTTGAGGGTAATTTTATCATTACTACTCATTTATGCATATATGAGTTTGGGTACTTGTTTCAATTGCAAAGGTTTGTAAGGGATATATTTTGTTATTACAGTATGATTTTGGCTGAGCTCCACCCTAACAAGTGAACCACCTTGTTTATTTTTGATAAGATGTTGAGGATCTTTAAAATGGATCCTTCAATTAGAGTATTCAAACATTGCTACACATTGATCAGTAGTGCGGAAAGGGAGTCTTCCATCCCTTGGTTATTTACTTTTTCCACCAGGCTAAAAGGGTTTGTGAAAGGTACTTTCCAAGGTAAATCCACTCATGTAAAGAAATGGAGGGAAAATAGGTGATAGTGAAATTTGATGGTGTGGCTAGACCTTAGTTAGGCTATACTATTATCTAAGCTTGCCCTCACTTTTAAAGAGTGCCTTTTAGCGAGTGTGAATGATAAACGTGATCTCAATGAGGAGGATGAGAGGCAATATATAGTAGGTCATGTCAGCTCTAGACCAAGTATGAAATCAACTACATGATTGAATGACTATATCACCCTTTTGTTATTAGTATGTCATTTTCTCAATCATTTATTTTAGTTTAGCATTATTATTCATCATCTAACTTTTTCCTTGTACAAGATCCTTAGAAAAAAAACTAATTGGAAGTTCAGTGAGTTCACACCATTTATGCTTAGCCATGTGACTACTTCAACACCTAGTCGCGCCTCTTCATCCGAAGACCTTTTTATCTCCCTCTTAAAGGAAGTTCTTGTATCTAGGAGGATGGATACAAAAGAAGCTCCTAGAGGTGTTAAGAGGCTCCTAGTGGTTAGGTCTTTTCATTTAGAGGATGCTCTTTCAACTATGGTGGGGCCCTAAGTCATTATAAAGAAGAGTCGAACTATAGAGGGGAGTTAAACTCAAATATCATGGTGTCACAAGGCACCTACTCCCACCTCAGTCATCCTTGATGTTTCTCTCATTAAAAGAGACAAATAATCTTAGTTGCTTCTGAATTTGATGTGGAAGTGGCTACACTTTTATCTACATTCCAACTTCACCCAACCTAGTTCCTATGCTTACTGGGTCTTCAAGCCATGTGTTTTATGCCATGGGTGTGAAGGACTTCTTCTCCAAGTTAAACCGGATCATATTCCCCCTCTACTTTCCCAACCTCCATGAGAAGGAGAGAAGGATAATGAAATCCTTCTTACATGGAAGGTCCACCCTCCCTTTTAATATCAACGCTCTGACAAACCCTAACTACTAGTGTCATTTGGTAATAAATGGGCAGATGGCCTTCCAGGTATGAATAATATTTTTATACAATCTTCATTTTATATGAACTAGTCTTTGATGATGATGATGATAATAATAATAATTAACTCATTTTGTTATTTTTGTTGTTGTTTAGACCTTTATGATATGTGCCCATTTGAGAAGTCAGTGAGGTGGGAAGAGAAGGGTTATGAAGGAGGCCATTGAGCAATACCGTGCTGATAAGACTAAGGTGTGTAAATTGAGGAAGGAAAAGGTTGCTAAAGATGCTTAGCTAAAAGTTGTCAAGGCCGCCCATGCTTAACTGCGAGAGGGAAACAAGGGTTAGGCCTACATCTTGAGCTCAATTGAAGAGAAGCTTGTGGAGGTGTATAACCAAATAGACGTTTTAGAGAAAAAGGTAGATGAGCTCAAATAATCTAAAAAAGCCTTTAGAGAGGAGCTAAAGGGAAAAGAAGAGGCAAATAACTCTCATATGAGGACAGAGACATTGAAGAATACTTCTCAAGGGTTATATGTTAAGTATGGAGAGTTTGTTTCTTTAAAAAAGACTATTGGGGACAAACTCTTTATCTCCATGTCTAATATGTACCTTTTCAACCTTTATAAAGGAATGCATATGAACTTCAGTGAGTCCTTCCCTGATGAGGTCCCTAACTTCGAGGATGTCTTCTCTATAAGAGCTTTGGTGGCCAAGGATGATGTTTATCTTACCCAAGAGTCAGGATCAGACATGTAAAAATCCCTTTTAAGCATAAATAATTTGTATTTCTTTTATTTTGTTTACCCTAATCATATAGGGCTTTTCATCATGTATTGAATATTATGACTTTAAGCCTTGGATTTGGCCCTAAGGCATTAAATATTTATTTTGATATATGTTTAGTTACATTGTGTATTATTTCATTCTTTTCTAAGTATGAATATAAGGCTTATTGATGGATTTAAGACTTCTCTAGGTGGTTTGTATTAGTGTAATCTTATTTAGCCTAGAAGGGTCCAACGCCCATGCTTGGGAAAAATTTAGGAATTTAGTGTCGCGGGACGACGTCGAATGATGAATTAGCCTCCTAAAAGGTATTGAAAAGGAAAGGGTTTTGACTATAATCATAAAGTTATGATTATAAGATTCAGGAGTCACCACCTAGTATTATAGTTACTATGAAACCTATGGTCTGTGAGAATTCGGATAAGGGACTAGTTGTGCAAGGGGAAGACTATGAAACCTATGGTCTGCGAGATCTCCCTTCGTGAGAGAATCTCTACCTTATTGGGTTAAATCCTAATCATTCTAAGGTCTAAATTTATCATCACATTTGTTTCTTTGTATTTTCAACACCTAAGGTTATACTCAATTGTGTAGTTTTACACTTCAAATATTAAAGTCTAAAGCTACATCTTAACACTTTGAATATAAAGTGAACAAAATGATTAATGAAGGATTTTTTATATTTTGGTAAAATCTTAACGGATAATCATAAATTGGTTATAATATCCATTTTACTAAAGTTTTTGTTTTTCTTCTGAAAATACGCTTGGAAAACTTTTAGGATTTGGTTATATGCACAAAAACAAAATATTTTTGTTTTTATTTTTTTTTCAAAAAGGAAATTAATTAATTTTTTTTAGTTCTCAAATTTTTTTTAAGAAAGTTTCGGAGAAAATCGAGTATTTTAATATTAGATCTATATCTTACAATGTAAATATACAGCCCGATATTATACAAAATTGTTTGAAAAACATGCGACAAAATCACAAATATTTTGAAATGACCATTGTAAAGTTTTTGGATTTTTTTTAATTATATATTATTATTATTAAATATAAATTGAGCCGGATTCGGCCTAGCTATTTGGTCTGGGCTGGGTCGACACAAGTCCATCCTGACTAAGTCGGTGTGGGCTGACTGACGGCCCAACAAACCCTTCTTTTTATTTTTTGGGTAGGCTAGGCCCAACGCAAACACATGAGATGGGCTGAAGCGAGTCCACTCCACTATGCAAATTAATTAAGCCTCCATTACATACAAATTTTGCATGCAGGAGCTGACGAGGAAGTGGTGTGAAAAAGAAGAACATAAAGACAAAAAGGAAGGCTTACCTGGCTGGAAAAGTGGCCAGCGACTTTCTTGATGGTGTTGGGTAGCTCGATGTGTGACCGGTGAAGACAACGGTGGCAGAGACATGGCAAAAAAAAAGGGAAGGAAAAATGGGGGAGAGGAAGGAGAAAAAAAGATTGGGCAGAAGCTGGTTTTTTAACCGACTTTGGCTTCTAATTTGTTCGTGCTCAGACCATGGAATCCAACTCTATTTATAGGGGCGAAAGAGGAATATTTTATCTTTAATGGTGCAAAATCATGGCCCTTCATTCAACTCCAAAGTATCCCAACTGTTAGCTCAAAGTGACCATCATGAATTGTCAAATTTGATAGTTGAAGGTTGTCTAAGTTGGCATTTTTAGGTCGGCGTCATGACCGTTGTGTTGTCAGTCGACCATACCAGGGTGTAGTCAAATGTTAGACAATCATTTTTATACAAATTCTATCAAATTTGATGGAGAGATGAAGTATTAAATGCCCTTGAAAAATAACCCCTCAGGTATTCTTTTCAGGTGAAAATTGAAGAAAATGATGAATGGTAACCAAAATGTCGTTGTTTTGATAAAGTTCAATTTAATCATTTGATTTGTGATTTCTCTTAATTACACTATTGATTGACTTCAAACTTCCAAATTTATGCAATTTTGCCCTTGCTAAACTTCAATTTCAGCCCCAAATTGTAGTGCCTTTTTCACATTAGATCTTGGTCTTGGATTTCTTTAATTTAGTCCGTAATTGACCATTAAACTTTCAAATCTCGTCAATTTCACCCATGATTTCATTCAATTTTGTCCCCATAGTTCAACGTCTTTTATATAAAGGTCATTGACTTCAAATTTCTTCAATTTAGCCCTTAATTGACCCTAAAACTTTAATTTTATTGTGATTTTACCCCTGATTTGAACCAATTGACTTTGTAATAATTAAATTTGGTCTCTTAAAATTTTAATCTTCTCAATTAAGCCTAAAATAGGCCCCCAAACTTAATTTTTCACCAATTAAACCCCTAATAAAATTAATTTGATCCATTTAATGTAATATTCCCATTCGCAGGATCAAACAACGCAATTATACTAATGAAAATTATGGGTATTTTTTTTATCTACTGAAATTTCGGTAGAGTCTTAGTAACGACCAGAATTTTTCAAAGCCAAAATCAATGGATTTTATTTATTTATTTAAGTTGTCGATACTTCTCACAATGACATAAAAAAATAATTTTTGTAAATCAACATTATCATGAAATGGATACTCAATGCATATGCCCATAATATTATATTTTCATATTCCTACATTTACATTACTTCATATTAACATACTCAGGAGTTTGTATTATTGTTCTAGTCTTGTTATCAACACGAGTTTATACATGAGTGTCGAACGATAATTTTACACAACTAGTACTTTCTTTCATACGATCCTCATATGAATTCACAACACAACATCCTCATAAAAACGAGTACCATATAAATATATTCATGAAATCATATCTATATGTTCTCACATCCACATCCATGTTCCGTTATAGTTTTCATTACAAATCCTTACAAAAGTGCCAAATGACAAATATTCAACATAACACCTAAGACATACTATTACATAGCACCTTTCAAAATATGTGAACCCGTGGAACGATTTTCCTACACACCTTGATTGTGTGATGTCCTTGTTACAAAAACAACATAGATACAAGAATTGTAAATAATCTAAACATAATAATAACAACTAGAAGGACATTATCGTTACTTTCCATTATCAACTGAAGGTGAGTACATTCTTTCATTCACTTCTCATATACATTGTTCAATCTTCATTATTTTGCTAGATGTATTATCCTCATTCATATGCCCCAACCTCTCCATAGTAGTGGTGGGGCCAAAGTTTAATCTTCGGTCGGGGTTAATTACTTCACCTTAACCCGGTCATCCACCTTGGATGCTTTTTACCGTAGTTAATTGCAATATCTAAACTCGATCATCCATCTCGAATGCCATTAACCAAAACTAATCATAAAAGTCAAACCCATCATCTCTTATGAATATCATTAACCGAAGCCAATCATCATAATCAACTTGGTTATTCATCTAGGATGTCATTTACCAAAACTAATCATCAACCATAACTCGGTCATCCATATTGGATGCCATTAGCCGAAGCTAGTCATCAAGCACAACCCGGTCATCCATCTCGGATGCCATTAGCTGAAGCTAATCATCAATCACAATCAACATTTCATAATTGGTTTGACATTCATCAGCAGCCTAATTTCATAACAGCTCAATTAACATCTCATAGTTGGTTTAATATTCATCACAACATAATAATATATCCTCCTCAAACAAGTCATTTCAGAACATTAACATTTTCATCATCGTTTCAACATTCATTAAGAACTTGATCAACATTTCATAGTCATTTCAACATTTGTCAAGAATTCAATCAAACATTTCATCTTCGTTTCATCATTCATCAAGGATTCTATAAATCCCATGAAATAAATGTTTGCGTAAATTGCAAACTAAATAAATGGAAAATAAAAGCAAAGAAATTCATGTATAGATTTAAATAAAAACAGGAATTCAGAAATTTTCAGATATAAATTTTCAGACGAAATATTGAGGGTTGGATTAAATTAAAGAAAATAAACTAAACTAAAAAGTTGAGGGGTGTAATTATAAGAAATGAAAAGAGGTATAACTTAATTATAAGAAGAAAAAGATGTGGGGGCAAAAGTAGTACACTTAAAGGAAATGCAATCGAAGTGCAAATAAGAGAAATTATGGGGTATAAATACCCCTCTCCCTTGCTCATAAAAAATCTACAACAATATTAAGAGAAAGGGAGAGAAGTTTTTAAATTTATTCTTGGCAAATCAAGAGAAAAATACCAAAATTCCAAGAACCCATCCAAGATTAAGGGTTTATAGGTAGAATAAACACTTATGGGCAAGAGATTAACAAGAAAATTTGAACAAAGAAAGAGGAGGGAGGGCCAACTGCCATAGGAAAAAGGTGGAGTTGAAAATTTTCGACTGGTTGAAGATCGAGACTTTGATTAGTACCAGGTAAGGAGTTCTAAACATGGTCCTATAAGTCATTTCAAATTTGATTACGAATTGATACCTTAATGTTGAATTTTAGATTAGGTTTCTTAGACTTGAATTGGGGAAAATATGTTAATTGTTAAAATTAAGTTAATTCATGTGTTGTATGTGATTGGGGGCATGAAATCATGATGTTTATCAAAGAAAATGTATAGGTAATTAAGTAAGGGTGGTCGGCCATATGAAGAGAAAATGGGGGAATTGTGGTTTTTCCTTATTGAATTTATTATAATAGGTTTTTTTTTTTAATGAGAATATGCGTATGAATTGAATGAAATTAGCATGAAAGGAATGAGGGAACTTTTGGTTCCTTAAGGCCATGCTTTCAACCAATTATGCATCTAAGGGGGAGGATGTTTAATTTGACATATTTAGTTTGATGACGTGTGTTTAATTGTATCGAAACAAGGAAAAATACATGTTAAAATAGCAAGGATTTTTTTTAGAAGAATATTATTCAGAAAGTTAGTAGAATCGATAAATAGAGTAAATTGGCTCATAAAAGGTATTTTTGACACTCTTATATAGTATGTGATATGGTTAGGGATTGAGATAAAAGATGGAAAGTTGAATTGTGGATGTTGTGTGTAAATGGAAAAGTTGATGAATCTAGACAGATTCATCTCCTGACTTTTATAGAGAACTTGGGTAGGAGGATAGGGAATTAGGATCAGGTTCCTTCATATGAATTGTAGTTTTAGATGTTGAATAACTAAGGAAATTTGTCTTACTCAATTTGGAGCTATAAGGCTCTAGTTATGGGTCACCAACCGAGAATGAGTCATGACAGACCCTATAGAGTAGTAGGTCTGATTCGTTATGAGTCACCAACCGAGAATGAGTCATGACAGACCTTACAGGGCAGTAGATTTGATTCGTTGATGAGTAATTTTGAGTGTCGTGAGAGCAGAATTGGGTTCTCATCCCTTCAGAAGACTTGTAGCCTCATGTCTTAGCTTTCCAACGATACCAACCTTGTTTGAAACAGAGTCCTAGAACTTCAGATATAGTAAAAAAATCCGAGGAGAGGTTGGAATGCGACCTCTGTTGGCAGATTCAGAAAGCCACTAAAGCGATTATTTAGACGCGTTAAGGGTGAAAATTGAGTCTTTTCCTTTCTGGAAACATATGATATTACATCTTAACTTCCAAAAGAAATGAGCCATGTTTGAAATGGAAATTTATAATGATAACTATGGTCGGATAAAGAATGACAATTAATGGGTGTAATGAGAAAAACGTAAGATATAAAGAAAGGAATAATTGAATGAAAGACTTATATTGGCTGTTAATATGGTTATTATGAATGTATCCTTGAATGAGGATAATTTATGAGATGTGCCTATGATTATAAGAGGGACCACAAGCGTGGTGCAGCAGCAACAAAGCACAAGTAGAACTTCTACTGCAGGTAGGTGATCTAAACCTATGCTTCTTAGTTAATTTTCATGATTTAATATGTAATTGAGGTTAAATGTGAATTAACGAATGTTAGATATTATATGAAAGAATGAAAGTTTGCGTAATGATATTGTTATTTTGGGTAGCATCCCGAATGTATATGTGTTCAAGGTGAATGGTCTTTCATGTGAATTGCCAAGTGATGGAAGTATCGCTAACATAGAAGATATGACAAGTGTGATATGTGGAATAGACTGGCATACATTTAGTTTAAGTTAGGATCCCGGGTAAGGGGATCACCATGCATCGATGCTTATAAGGCATGGACTAGCATACAATTAGTGTATGTTAGGATCCTGGGTAAGGGGATCACCATGTATCGGCTAGCAAATGTATGTTAGGATCCTGGGTAAGGGGATCACCATGCATCGCCTAGCATATATTTAGTGTATGCAAGCGTCCCGAGTAAGGGGATCGTTATGCATCGATGATCATACCAGTATGTTAGGATTCCGGGTAAGAGGATCACCATGTATCGATTAGCAAATGTATGTTAGGATCCCGAGTAAGGGGATCACCATGCATCGGCTAGCATATATTTAGTGTATATATGCTTAAAAAGGTGGTATCGACAATGTGTTAGGCAGAAATAGATGTGGTTGATTTTATGAAATCTCGAATGGAAGTTGAAAATGGGAGATGAAAAAGTTTTAGTAGTTGAATGAGAAAGAGTTTCAATGGAAAAAAAATGGGAGAAGTGAATAAAATAAGAATACATGTCTACCTATTTAAATTATTGGATATTTATGTTACTATGCTTATTGTGATATTCATGTTTTAATAATATATATTTTGTTTCAGGACCATTGTATGTGCGGTAGGAGTAGATTTTAGCTTTTGCTCATCTTTTTGTTATGTAGTCTAGGGAGTATATCTTCGTATTTTGTAATATTAAAACATTTGTATAACTTAATTTGTATAACTAATGTTTAAACTTGAATAAATAAACTTAACTCTAAAATTCATATAACCCTGTTCCATGTATGCGTGTTTATCTTGTTTATCCTTCTATAATGATATTGTTGTTCAATGTATGTTATAAATATTATGGTTGAGATGATGATGATGTTTGTGGGATTGAGACCCAGAATGATTGGGTCGTGATTAAGTTATAAGATGTGGGATATTAGAAGTGTAAACAAGTTATATGTCGATAACTTGGGACCTCCCGGTATAGGAGAAGGAGAGACTCTGCTGAAATTTTGGTAGACTTTTATAAAAAAATTATATATATACCATTTGATATGTGACGGGTGTTTTGTTCTGGATAAGGGGATGTCACATTTTGGTATCAGGGTCCAGGTTGTTATTCCGGGGACTAGAATATTGATACGGTTTTGAAATGTGTTTCAGGATGGTTAGAACAAGACAAGGAGCCTAGACTAATTCATTCCCCATTCAGGGAAGTGACCAAAGTTCTTATTTTGAGAGTGATCCAGATTGGGATCATTTGGAAGACACATCCTCTTATGTACCTGTAGCATCGGTACATCCTGAAAGGGGCGAGTTAAAAGGACTCTGAGATGATTCGGTGTCCTGTAGGGTAAAGGCATCATTGCTTGAGGCATCAGATAGGCAGGGATAAGATGATTTGCCTCCATTTATAGATCACTTAGTGAGGGCTATGGCAGCGGGAGGCTCCAGTACAGCTCCTAGACTAGAACGAGTAGTCCCCATAGTGTAGTGGGTGAAAGGTATGCAAGAGATGGGTTATGTGACTTACTGTGGGGAGGAGGATGCTGAGATTGTTGGACACTGCCTGAAAAAGGTGGAAAGAGTTATAGGTCAGATGCAGGTCCAAGAGGAGCTGAGGGTAGATTGTGCGACTCAGTTACTAATAGAGAGTGCCCACTCCTGGTGGGAGACTATTAGTGAAAACACCCAATAAAAAAAAAGGTAAAAGTAAAACAACCCCACCATTGTTGCTAATTTCTGAATCGACAACGACACAGTCCTCGTTGCTGATTCTAAATCGGCAGCGACACAATTCTCGTTACCGATTTTTGAATCGAGAACTGAATCGGCAGCGACACAGTCCTTTATGCTGATTTTTAAATAAACAGCGACACAATCCTCGATGCTGATTTCTGAATTGGCAATGACACAATTTTCATTGCCGATTTCTGAATCGAGAACTGAATTGACAGTGACACAGTCCTCAACCGGTTTCTGAATCAGTAGTGGCTTTGTGCGTTAACGAATCCATGCGTTTTGTAAAACCTCGATGAAAATTTAGTATTGGGCTAACCTATGTTAGGAAGAATTGAGGAGTATCGAGTGGCATGCTCTAAGGGGAAGTGTGAGGGAGCAAAACCGACCTACTCTAAATAGGAACTATGAAGGACATGACCAGCCCTAGGATAAGCCAAATAGGGATAAGAACAAGGGTAACCAACCTTCCAAACACCCCTCTACATTTAAGGGGGATATATATATGCAACAAATAATAAAGAATGACCTTTGTTCCCCCCAAAAATGACAACTGTCATTATAGCTGCAGCAACCACCCTTTTGCTCTCCCCAAAAACAGCAGTTGTTGCAGCCATCCTCCAAAGAAGATAACTAAACCAGACAACCTGCATGTCAAGCTCCATGAGCGTAGAGTGAGTAGATAGTTGGGAGAGAAAAAGGAGCCTAGATCTCTCCCCCAAAACTGGTTGCAGCTTTGCTAAAATAACCTATTTCTCTTTCAAATAACCAACCACCAAACCTAGTTGCATGTTGTCTTTTTTATTTATTTATCAAATGTAAGAAATTTATAGATCAAATGTAACAAAGCTAGAGGACCAGCATGTCAAAATATATACAGATATGAAAAGAAAAAGAAAAAAGGGAACAGGCTCCCATAGACACAAAGGAAGCTAGGGGAACAAACTCCCACAAAAGCCAAACAGACCTAACCAAAAGAGCTAGAACCTAAATTAGCAGCAATTGCCCAACTTATAGCAGCAACTAATGAGGCAAGCAGGTAATGCACCAGCATAACCAATAACCAGCAACACAGCAACAAGCTAAAATCGACTTTAAAAGCCAAGAGCAGGCATGAACACAGCAAGACAACAACAAATAGCAATAAACCAGCACAACTATCTAGCAATGAGGATGTAAATACGAAATGCACCAACACAACCAACAACAACAAGCAAATCATGACTTTAAAAGCCAGGAGAAAACAAGCAGGAACCTTGCACAAATGACAAACGCAGCAACATAGCAACAGTCTAATCTCAGCACAAGGCCCAAGGCAGGCCCGCGAAATCAGACAGGCCAGCAAAACCAGCAAACAACAAACAACAATAAACAATCCTCAGCAACAACTACCAAGAAGTAAGCAGACAGAGACCTGCACAAATGGCAAAACTAGCAACACAACAACAGGCTAACCACATCACAAGGCAAAAGGGAAAGCAAACAAAAAGAACCAACAAAGAGAACAGGCCCGCGAGATGACAACAACAAACCAGCAAAAAGCAGAATAGGCCTAACAAGCAGCAAGAAAAAAACCAGGACCATGACAAAAAAAGACAGCAAGGATTGATCAGCTCAGGATCAAGAACATCACAACAAATCTATTACAAGATAAATATAATAAGATAACAGAGGGAACAAACTCCTTTACAAATAAAACAAAGGAGAAAATTAGAGAGAAGATGAGGCAGAAAAATCATCAGAGCGGCTCTGACGTCTTGGATCAGCCGCAACAGAGTTCTTGGTTACTCTATTATGTCTCCCCTGCTGGCCAGAGCTAGTGGTCATAGCGACTCTGCTATGGGTTAGATATTGCCTCGTAGAAGGCTTCACATCTGCAATAACATTACGATCATCAGAGACATGTACAACATTTAGGGAAGTAGAGTGTTTAGCACCAGAATGTCCTGCTTCAGCTTGTTTGATCCTTTTGCGTCAAGGAGATACAAGCCTCTCTTCCATGGTTGTTGCAACTTCAGCAGACATTGGATAGATGGATGGTTCATCATGAAGGCCTTCACTGTATGGTTGTTGTTTCTCGACAACAATAGTTTCGGTTGAAGGGCTGGAACAACTAGAGCGAATAGGAGCTTCGTGATATCGCTTTTTACACTTGTGACCAGTCCTTTTATTGCAGGTGGAAGTTGTATGCCCAAGAACTTGATATTGTTTGGAGAAGCAAGGTAGGGATTCATACATTACCTGCTAATTTAAGGGTAAACCGTTAGGTAGGACTAGATTTATAAAGGTAGGCAGATCAATAAACAGGTCAACCTCTATAAAAACTCTAGCGTATGAAAGCAGAGTCATAGAAGCAGTAGGAGCAACACATTGAATGGAACCGTGGGGTAGAACTGTTTCATGTTTTCTTCTTTGAGTATTAAGTGAAGGAGAGTTAAAGAGAAGGGTGGCGACTGAAACTATGAAAGAAAAAGGAGCCTAGGGCCGGCTAGAACCAGTCAGCAGAGAAAGAAGAGCAGAAAACCAAGATTTGAGGGAACAACCATACCATCAAGACCTGCTCAAAATTTATTTAAAGAATGTGAGGTAAGACCAATATCCTTTCCTTGGCTGGTTGTTACCCTAGATTTCAGACAAAAAGGAAGGGAAGAAAACTAAAAATAGAGGGGGTAGTGTTCTTGCACTTAACTTGAGGAATCTTGACTAAATGGACAGACCTAAGTAGATCAAAGGATGAATGAACATATGCACATACCCTTACCCAAGAAACATGAATGATTTTGAATGCACAAACCTAGGGGAGGGCCGACCATGGTGAGGGCTGGACAAAATATGAATTAGAGTGACTAAATGCATGGATGACGATCTTGTGAGACTTCTAGGGACATACTTGAATAAAAAATAGAATCATACTTGTGTTAATAATATAAATTCTGCATGTTTGATTGATAAAGTTACATGAAAAGGTGTTGAAATGATGTTAAGTGCAAATTGTGTTATTAATGAACCTTGAAAGCATGTTGCAGCTAAAACAAGAATTACACCATATAATGCTTTGATTTTGTTTGTTGATGAACAAACATGTGCGATTGTGAAGCAAGAGGTTGGATTTTGAATTGAGATTGTGATTATACTTGTGATAAATATGATGATTTACAAGTGTAGCTAAATGTAAGACCAGAAATGACTTAATCATCACTGCCGATTTCTGGATCGGCAACGACATGGATTTCGCTGATGATTTCAACATCAGTAATAGAAATATATCGTGTTGATGATTTATGAGACGACAACGACTTAGTTTTCGTCAACAATTTTTGAGCCAATATTAGGCTATATACACTGACGATTTTAACATCAGTCGTAGAAATGTGTTGCATTGATGATTTCTAAGTCGACAACAAATCAGTTTTCATCAATGGTTTATGAGTCAACTGAAGCCTATATGTGCTGGTGATTTATGCCGAATTGGGTGTCAGCAACGAATAAGTTTTCGCTGCCAAATTATGTTGTCTGTAAGGAATCAGTTTTCGTTGCTGAATTATGTTGTTTGCAGCGAATTCATTTTTGCTGCCGAATCGTGTTGTCTACAGTGAATCGGTTTTCACTGCTGAATTATGTTGTCTACAGCGAATCAGTTTTCACTGCCGAATTCTGATGTCTGCAGCGAATCGGTTTTCGCTATAGAATTCTGGGTTGCGAGTGAATTAGTTTTTGTTACCGATTTTCTACAATAGACTCCCGTGGCAGAAATGACTTAAATGCTTGTAACGATTTCATTATATGATTGTGTAAAATATGGAACACTTTAATGTGAACATATGGATTCTTGAAATAGGTATGGTGATGAATCATGTGATTTCAGAATGCAAATGTGCTAATATATAACCATTGATGTGTTAGGTGGTGCGACCAGGATTAGACCTTCGACCGAGCAAGGACACCCCATAGGAGGAACAGGTAGGTGACTTCCACCTCCTTTTAGCATAACATGAGCTTCTGAAGTGAATTTATTAAGAAGTATCTATTGTTGTGCTATATGGAATGCTAAACTATCATGAATGATCATTTGAGTATTATGAAGAATCTATTATTGTATTGTACTAAACATTAACTATCACAAATAATTGAATGAGTGGTATGAAGAATCTATCGTTTTATTATATTGAATGTTAATTGTCATAAATGTTTGTATGAGTATTACAAAGGATCTATTGTTGTATTGTTCTAAAGATTAACTATCATGAATAGTTATGTGAGTATTATAAAGGATCTATCGTTGTATTATACTATGATTGGTGGTAGAAGTCCTAGCACCTACAAATCAGTCCTTTTTGATGAGGTTTATGGAGCCATCAATGATAAATTCTTGAGAATCAAAATATGAATGCTTGGAGAAAAGAAATTGTGAACCCTTTACTTGGGTGGTTTGAAGGGTATTTATGATCCATGAACTTTGTTGTTTTGATGGAGTAGAGGGGCTAGAGTGTCATTTTCTTCTGATGGCATTAATGAGGGATAAGAATCTCATACACATCATTAATGGGGGACAAATATCCCTTACATATCATTAATGATGATAGAAATATTGTAAGCCCCTGAGAGACCTTTTATACATCTATAGATGTAGAGAAATGATTATTCCAGACATGAATAGTTCTTGTTAAAAGTCTTAAGAATGAACAAACAGAGCCTTATGACCTTAATAGGGGTCTGTAACAACCTTTATACCAATTGGGCTTGACACATAACCTAACCCAAGGGAAATGGGTCTGACTGCTTGCTAGACCTATGTTCGCTTGGATTCAACATATGGTTGAAACCAATGGTGTTAAGTCTAGCATCTTGCTAGAATCATATTTGTTTGGGCTCAGCACGTAACCGAACCCAAGTATATTGGGTCTGGCAACTCGCCAAACTCATATTCGCTTGAAGTCAGCACATGGCTAAAACCAATGGCATTGGGTCTGACAATTTATTAGATTCATGTTTATTTGGGCTCAGCACGCGGCTGAAACCAATGGCATTAGGCTTTTTTAGGCTTAGCACGTGGCCGACACAAGTATGTTGGGTTTAACAGCTAGACCCACGCTTACTTAGGCTCCGTATGTGACCAAACCTAAGTATGTTAGGCCTTACAACTCACTAGACTCATGTTCGCTTGGTGTCAGCATGTGGCTAAAACCAAAGGTGTTGGGTTTGACAGCTCGTCAAACCCACTTGTATGTGGGTTGCCACCCTGTTATTAGACCTTTTTGGACAGGGTTTTAGGTTTTTCACAAAAGGTAAAAAATATTGATTCATCACTTAGAAAATTGATGTTTTAGTTGGATTGAAAAGAGCTTGGAATTTGTCAGTTCTGGAAAGAAATAAAAATTATGATTGAAGATTTTTTTGACTTCTTATCCACTTATTCTCATTTGAAAAATATTAACCGATATTAACAAAAGGATTCATTTGTGGGATGAAATTAAGTTATAGATTAGAGACAAAATTGAGATTTCCTACACCAAAAAAATACATAAGATGCAACTTTTCCTAGTAATGTTAAAAAAAAATTAGATAATGTGGAAATAACATATGATAGTAGATAAAAGAAAATAAAAAATGTATCATGGGTCAAGTGGCAGGTTGAGATTTCTGAAACCCGGTCAACTCGATCTAACACATTGCCATATACTCATTTTGTCTTTATATTTGATAGTTTATGGAGTGATCATTTATTTTTATTTTATTTAGCAATATTTCGACTCAAACTCTTATTAGTGGGATTTCTATTAGATTTATTTAACGTTAAAAAAAAATAGCTTATTTCTTTGCTAGAGGAGAAGGGAAGATAACCAAAACTTAATGGTGATATAAGATATGGAAGGATAGACCTAACATTAGGGGTGTAACGATATCTATAATCCCTGTTGTAGGTCCATTTCTAAATACGGATCCAAACAAATTAACAATAAAAATAAAAAACATGAATATTTGTAATATTCACGCAAAACAATTAGCTCAATCTAATATATCCAACTTGCTTAAATCCAAAATATTATATAAATCTAGTTTATAATTTATAAAATATTAAAAATTAAGTGAGATATAATTATAGAACAAAACTCCTTCCAGCTATATCAATGAAACTTTAGTTTTTTCAATGGCTCTTGATTTGACCGAACGGTTGTGGATTAGTGGCAGCCATCAAAGCCTAACATTCCAAGTCTACTGAGCCTTCTGTTGAACCCAAAATTAAAGAAAAGAAAAAAGAGACTGAATAGAATAAAACCACCATTGCTCTTCCTGATTTGTCTGTAACAAAGGGTTTTTACACACTTGGCATCCATCAATCACTATGCACAAGGCAAGATCCATCGGTATTTTCTTCAATTACCAATGACATTCACAATAATGCCAGACTAGTTAGAAATGCTGAGTGAAAACTCTCCAAATACTGCTGTAAGTTTCGAAATAGCTGTTGATCCTTTACTTCGTGGTACATTTTTCTGCTATAACCTGAAGGTGGTTCCTTTGCATGTAAAAGTAGTGAAACTTTCAGATCTTTACCAAGTCGTCTCTACATTATAGGGAAAAACACAGCTATAACACAGAGATCGGATCTGATAACTATACTAACAAGCCTTGCCTACCATGAGTTTTGGTGTGTGGATGACAAATGCAGCTCCTCTATGAAGTCATTTCAGTCGCTAGGGTTTTTGTGGGTTATAAATCTTCCATGGGTAGTTACATTTTTGGCTTGAAGATAATGAATTTACAGAGAGCATGTAAAGAAAATGCTAGGAAAGAGGTGCGCCAAGATCCTGATCAACCCTATTCTCTTGGCATCTTTTGAGGAGGTGGAGCTGACGCCGTAGATGCAGAACCTGCCATAGCCACATTGGACAATGATAGATTAGAAATTAACCCAGAAACAGAAAGATTCAGAAGGCATCAAGCCATTGATGACCATATTTCATCACAATCAAGGTAATAAAATGGAAGTCTGGAACATTCAGTTTTCCCTTTTATATCCATAAATCCAAATCACAACCACACGTGGCGAGAAATACAGCTCACACACAAAAACCAAAAGGTATGAATGGTGATCAGACTTGGTCTGTTCTCATGCCACATGATCATTTCTTTAGGATGAACCCTAACGGTCATTTGAAAAATAGGGCAACATGCTCCTGCTTTTCAAGTAAACAGACAAAGCAACACCAAGGTTTCAGTATCTACAGTTCATATCTTTCCTGACATTTGTTTTGAACAGCTACCACTTACAAGTAAATTACTGGTTATGGCAACCGAAGCAAAACAAATAAAAGTAGAAAGACAATACTTACCTCTTCTTGAAGCAAAATTGGGAGATGTTCAGTTGAAACCAGAGCATATATTTCTTGCAAAAGTTTCTCATCTTTGATACCAGACCACGTGACTGGAGGCAAAGCCAGTAAAAGTGCTGTTAAAACATCATTTCCAGCTGGGTGCATCCCAATGTGACTGCTTGGACCACAGCCACAACAAATCATTTTTGTTTGAGATGAAGGAACCAGCACATCAAGCCCCTGCTCACTGATACCATCTACCACTGTCCCAGAAATCAAAGTAATAGGCTTGTCACCATTAGCTTTCAAGCATTTCACACATTTTTCCTTACAGAAATACCCTTTCACAGAAGCAGACTTCCCAGCCAAAATCTCTGCCCCCTGGCAACAGACACTTGCAGCAATATCAGGCAGATCATCTTCTTGATCCAGAATTGGTACATTTCTGCAACATGAATTTGATGAAGACAAAAATGCCACAACGTGTTTAAAAAGGTCGGTCTCCTGCACCTGTTTCAACACCTCGTCCTGCCAAATCAAAAGGTTAGTTTTCAAAATTTTAAGGGCAAGAGTTTACAAACTGCAGAAAAACATCCTGCTAGTTTACAAGAAAGAACTGAAAGGAGATGAAGCTATACAACACCTTGACAGAAAGCCTTCCTTTCTCCTCTTGGCTTAGAGTTTGACCACCATCCTCTTGTCTTCGAATTTCTGCGACCCACTTGATGAAATCCCCAAAACTTGATGGGAGTGATAAGAAAACAACATGGAGAACTTTGTTAATATCTTTTACATCCTCTGACTTTAAGAGAAGAGGAACATCATCCATTAAATACTTTGCAACACCAACCCAACTCTCATGCTTGCAGCTCTGCACAAAGGTTTAAAATTGTTACATAATACAAACAATATAAGTCATCCAAAATTTCAGGCATCTCAGGTCTTTTCCAAAACAATATAAAACTAGATATTCGGAACAATTTAGGCAGGTGCTTGTCTGAGACAAACTCATTCTCGCATTCTACCAATGCCAGGCCATAAGTTTCTGCATAATTGCAGTGAAGCAAAATGGTGAATCCAAAATAACTTGCCTTACACCATTTAAAGCTGAATGGATGGGATTACTTTTAGGAGTGTTTCTGAAATTATATGTGCTAGCCTTCTTGATTTTTTTTTCCTTCTTTGTTTTTTTTTTTTTTTTTTTCATTTTCTCTAGATTGTATGATAGGGCATCCAAGTGCCACCACCTTCAAGCATATAAAGGTTCAACTAAAACACTATATGTTCAATGGTTCTTTTTCTTTTATATCTTAGATGGGTATGAACATTGAATCTAACACACTAAGGCACTCTGTTCACCATTAACTTCCTCCAACCTTTTAAGAAGATAAATCTATATTTGTCCCTTTAGCTCCAGTCAGGGGTGGAGCTACAGCTAATGGCCCTCTCCAAGTTTTTTTAAAAAGTTAAATTTAGACCTTATATTTAAGGTTCCTACAATTACACCCCTCCACAAATTTTCTTATTTAATTTATGACCCATTTTGTTTAGTTTAATTCCCCCCCCCCCTCTTTTTAATAACTGTAGCTCTGCCACACACACCAATATTAGAGCAATGAAAGCAAAGTAGTTGCTTTGCAAGAAATAAAATTCACATGGGCGTGGTGAGAAAAGAAAATGCAACTAGCTACTTGCAAATATGCTCAAAATACAGCTTAAGAACTCTACTACATAAACATTATACCAAAAATTAAAAGTTACAAATAAATGTGGGGGAGGTTGGAAGGGCAGGCAGAAGGGTCAAACTATAAGGAACTAAACATCCATGGGAGTGCAGTGAGCATGTGCGCAGTAATGCAGTTTACACCATGAATGCCAGCAACTGTAACTATAATCGTACCAGGGTATAAAGCAGTCCTGGCTCTGTGTGAGGCCTCGATATTAACATGAACCTGAAACATAGGCAAATAGAGAAATGATGATGTCATACCAATTAAGTATCAAAGGAAAATAGATAATGGAAAACGCATCAACTTGGAATAGACAACCAACAGAAAAAGGAAGATAGATAAAATGCAAAAGTAAATTGAAAAGTAAACTATTTGGTTTAGATCACTATTATATCAAGGTAGAGGACATCAGTGGGAATAATTGCCTCAATTTCTTGCAACCCTATTGAGATAAAAACCCTTAGTTAATTAGTTTCAGTGTTTCCCTTTGGCCGAGATCAATGTATTAGTGTCATACATGTAGAATGCCTCCGATGAATTTCACCAGCTGATATGTTGTCAATTTTAGGATCCAAATTGAAAGTTGGAATTGGATCTATCCAAAAAGTTTGTGGGGATGAAAAATTGATCCTGCTGCATAATTACAATATTTAGACATTGTCATTCCATTTGAAAGCAAATTTGGCTTTTCACTGTATTCAATTCATTGTGATATGCCAATTATCAAATTTAGGTGGCGTCCAACAAGAGTTATAAATGTATCTGAGCAAAAATCCATACCCTCTTCGTTGTGCAGTTGTCTCATCCGTCCTATCCATTGCTTCCCAAAGAAGTGTTAGTGGAACCCAATGAGGAGGATACTTGAACCGCGCAACATCTAAAATCAGTGCCATGTCCCTCCCAGCATGATAACCGCCAATAGGCGAAAAATGACCAGTTCCTGTCTGGAAATTTTAAAAAAAAAAAAGAGTTCCCAAAAACTTCTTGTGCAAAATTAAGTAGGGAGTGCTAAATATATTACTGGAGGCATATAAGCAACAAAATAATAAATGAAATTATCGATGTTAGTATTCTTTTCCTATTACACACCCAAATAACAAAAACATCAGAGGCAATGTAGATCCACCCAGTTCTGCCATTAAATCTTTAACGAATGAAGCAAACTGGAGGCATATAAGCAACAAAATAATAAATGAAATTATCGATGTTAGTATTCTTTTCCTATTACACACCCAAATAACAAAAACATCAGAGGCAATGTAGATCCACCCAGTTCTGCCATTAAATCTTTAACGAATGAAGCAAAATGTAACATAGCAAAATTATCTGGATTCATTAGAAAGTAAACAATTATGAAAAAGATTCAATCAACTTAAAGATGAATACCTGTTTAAAAGTTCCTCTATGATAAGACGAGATCAAATGACAATCATCAGAAGTTGAACATCTCATGACGTGTACACGGAAGTCATCTATAGTGCTTTGATTTGTTCGATACGCTTCAACTTTAACCCCAGCACAGTGAGCCAAACACACTAGCTTCCCAAATGAGATACCCTTAGCTTTAACCTGTTCTAAAGGCTCACAGCAGTCTAGCATAGATTCATCAAACCACCTCCAAGGTCCTGCCAGTAACAGACCACTTTCTAACACATACTTTGTGGTAACTCAAAAACAGAATCAATTCAGGTAGTCCTAACAAGGGTAATGCTAGGGGTACTAAATTGTTTTACTAAGTTTTGCTACTAAATGATGTGGCATCTATTACAAGGAAAGAATTTCATTTATTTTTGCTTATTAGCATGGTTTTAAAAAAAATTAGTAAAATAAAATCCTTTGAAAAAAAATTGGTGAAGTAGCACAGTTTGGGCATGTCACAATTGGTGTGATATTCAACCTCATCACTATTCAGAAATGCAACATTTCAAATAAAAAATTATGAAATTGAGTTACACAAATTACAATGAGGAGAGAAGAGAGATGAAAAACTAAATAAAAAGACATTCAATTTTTCTTTCTCCTTTCTTCTCATAATAATTTGTACAGCTCATTTCACAATTTCTTTGAAATGACGTGTTTTTGAATACCGACGAGGTTGAATGTCGTATTTCTCAACTATGACATGCATACAATGTGCTATTTTGCCAATTCTTTTTCAAACGGTATTATTTTTCCAATTTTTTTTTTAAAAAAAGAAACATGATAATTTTTGAAAAAAATCAAGAATCTCAAATCATGGATGGAATATCTTATCACATTTAATGGGAAAATTATTATAATTATAAAATTGATTGGTTGATAAAACACAAATTGCATGATGTCACGTCACTTAGTATTTCAGTTAAAAAATAAAAATTAAGTATCTCTAGCATCATCCGTCCAAGCAAACCACTGGCAATCCTTCTAGCCCCAAACTAATCTACAAAAAGACATTGCCGCCACGAGTACAAATCACAAATAAAAATTACCTTTCCATTTCCTCCCAGGGTCAATAGCTAGGGCATTCAGGACCATAGAAAGACTTGCCAAACCACAATACGCAGGCTCCGACTGTGTCTGGAAGTAAGAAATCAACCTATAAAAACCTTCCATCGTTCCATTTTGAATTGCTTCCATAAAAAGTTGCTGCAATCCACAATTTTGCACTAATTAGAAAAACATAAACCATAAAAAAAAATCAAATCACCACAAGACACAAAAAATAAAACCACACGGATCACACAAAAAATCATGCAAATAAAAGCTAGTAAATAAAGTTTATAGTACTTCAAATTTACAAAACTACACGCTATATAATCTCACCAAAAAATCTAATTTTTCTCTAATTTCTAATAAAAAAAGAAAAAAATGAAAAAAGTAGAAAATCCAGCAAGGATTACCTACCTTTCCCTCGGCGGAAGCGAAATCGATGGCAGGAGGAGAAGGGAGGATTCGACGGTACAATCCAGCCATGGCCATTTTTTCACTTTTCCAAAAACTAATTAATAGCAGTAATAAAGTGTGCGCGTGTTTTTTTGAAATCAATTGCTAAATAGAAAGAAAGTAAGAAATCGTTGATTTCGCGCAGTTAAAGATGCTTCTTCAATCGAAAAAAAACTTCTACTCCGTCCAGAGAAGACTTTATTGATTCGCCGTTAATGAATGGCCTTGCCGTATTTGTTTCGACGGCTTTGCGTGGTTTTTAAGAAAAATGAATTATTTTTTTTTAAATGATTTTTTTTTATATTTTTAAATTATTTTAATGAATATTTTTAAAATAAATTTTAAAAAATTAAAAACAAATATATATTATTTATAAATGAATTATACTTTAAAAAATAATTATCTTACAAAAAAAAATTATATTATTAACTGCTATAAAATTTAATAATTTAATTTTTTAAAAAGGCAAATATTTTTCGTGTTTTTTTATTTTATATATATATATAAAGTAATACTTTTTTTGTTTTTTATTAGATCATGTTTATTATTATGGTATAACTGTATTTTTAAAATTTTTTAATTTTTTTAATATATTAATATTAAATATAAATTTTAAAAAATAAAAAAATATTATTTTAATATCTTTTAAACAAAATATTTTTAAAAAATAATATATAATTTAGTGAGTGGGTTACATGTGGAATTCGTAGAGAAAAACTTTTTTTTACACCCCCATTTGAAAAATGAGTTAATTCAAGACTCTAAAAAAAAAATTACAGCATGCTCTGGTTTTAGATATATTGGTATTAGAGATTGTTTTGGCAAAATCATGTTTTAGGCTTCTTTTTTTTATTTATTTATTTTCTTGGGACTTTGGGTTTTTGCACCAAAAGCCAATAAAAATTGCTTTGTAACTTTCCAATAAAGTAAATTATAAATTAGATATTCTAATTTTTCAAAATAAATTAAATAATATGTTAATTTCAAAAATAAATTAATTAATCACTTTCATTCATTTTGTTTTTTTAATTTATTTTAAACAAATAAATAAATAATATGAAAACATTAACGAAAAGATAAAATATTTTTTTAAAATAATATAATATTAAATTAATCATGATATTGATCAATGAACTAATTAATTAGTTTTGGTCAAAACTAAAGGAACCGTTATAAAATATAGTTTAAATATTAAATAGTAAAAAAATAATTTTATTTTATATTGACAAAATAACAGATTTTGTTATATTTTATAATATGAGGGAGATCAAATTAATAAATTTAGATGTCGAAAAAATTTTTAAAAAATAACCAAAATTAATTCATATATATATATATATATATATATATATATATATGAGAAAGAGAGGGAGGAGACATAGAAAAAGAGGAAAGATAACTTGATTGGGCCTAGGCCCAACTGAGTGTTGGGACTCAGCCCAACTGAGTTTTTCCTTTTTTTTTTCTTTTCATCTTCATTAGTTGCCCTCAATTAAATTTTTAACAAAGTGTTGTTCAAAAATTACTTTATCAGAAAGCCATATGCAATAAAAAAGAAATAAGTAATGGTGATATATATATATAATGAAAATCATGAACTTACAGTGAAGGTTGGTGACATTAAAGCCTATGGCTATGTCAGGAATCATAATACACATTTCATATAATCGTGTTCATGATAACGCTAGAGAATCTCGGTCCACCATGATAATAACAATTATCTAAGAATCTTATACATCTATGCATTCCAAAATCATTTTAATAGTTGTGAGCAGAATCACCACTATAAATAGCCATTACTTCTCCTCCACTTCAGCATCACTTTCTTCTTTCTTTTGAATTACTTGTGGTGAACCTTTAGTGTGTAGAGACAGAGGTGAGAAACCTAACCTTTTTTTTCTTGATTTTTCTACTTTTTAAATATGTCTAGCTGGATAAAAATAAATATTTGGTAGAGAAAATTCTAAAGCTAATACTTCTTTTAGTGGGAGTGGAGAAGTTAATCCTTCTAATTACACTAGTAAGAGTAGAGGCATCAAATCTTCTTATAGGGTATATCTGTCCTCTACACCTACACCTAACCCACCTTAACCTCATGATCTATACAAGATTAATATAGCTAAAAATATTATTATTGAACTAACATTTATCATGAGGGCAGAATATAATATAAGGACTCCCTTTCCTCATGAAAGAACAAGTAGAACACTAGAGGTAGCAATTGAAAATCTTGAGATCACAACTCTTATGTGCATGTTTAAGTTTGACTATTTATTTTATTTTGTTTGGTTTTATTAGAGATATATTTTCCTACTATAACCTATCTGTGAGTCAAATGCACCCAAATAGGTGGATGACTATAATAGTTTTTGACAAGTTCTATAGACTTAAATTGCCAAAATCATACAATTGACTTGTTTAAATATTGTTATAGTTTATCTAGTTCTCTTGATGCTAAGAAATGTATGAAATGGTTTTACATTTTTTCTAAGAGAAGAACACAAAATCCATTGAATGATATTTTTCAAGGTAAATCATTATCAATAAAGAATTGGAGAAGTGATTGTGTCATAGTGTGTTATAGTGGTTTTATAACCTTTACTTAAAAGGTGTGGGAATGCTCTTCAGTTTAGAAAGTGTCTATTGCAAATAATGTTGGTCCTTTTTTTAGTCCAAATAACGATAATGTATTCTAAAATCTTACTAATAACTATCAATACTATCTTTTTCAGTTGGCTGAAGAGTATTATCTAGACGATAATATTTATAGCACGAGAGATAGTTTGTGATCTTTCTTACATCTTATACAACATAATTGTCATGCTGATATTTATCTAAGTTGTTTATAGGCAGACCCCACTTTTTGAGACAATTAAGGAATAAAAAACCATCTTCAAATCCCTCATTGCCATCATTATCATTGTCCTCTGAAGAAATGCTAGAGGATGAGGAGGAAGAGTCTTAAGTGGAGGAATTTCAAAAGGAGAAAACTTAGGAAGAGGAATTTTAGGAGGATGAAGAGACTATAAAAGAAACTATAGTAGAGGTAATAAAAGAAAATCAATAGAAGAGTGGTGAAATGGACACAAATATTGACATGGAAACAGTTGGGAACAGGTATGCTAATATGCCTAAGGAATAAGAAGAGGCGTAGTTTCAATCTTATAGATCCTAGCTCTCTCATGACAATGACATCCTCGTCTAATCCTATACCAAGCCTTGCACACACTAATACCCCAAATCATGTTGTTCCCACTATTATGCATACTTTGACAAGTCCTATCAACATCCATAACAATAAAAATATAAGTGGTAGTACTATTGTTGGAACTTCTTCTTCTATCTCTCTTCTTTGGTTTCATTATCCTTCTACCTATAAATTGTGTGATTGCTCCATGCCCAATGATCTTTTCTTGGTAGGATTCCAACCTCCTAGAAACATGATATACATTAATAGAGAGAGACTTCATAACTTATACATTTAGAGATAATCCTTCAACTACTGATAACCATGGCTAAAATGTAGATATTGTTGCTAGAATAAGTTACTTTCCTCAAGATATTCAACAGTTTGGAGGAGGTAACATGTCCAATCTATTGACTAGTAACCTGAATAAAACTTTTTATATGAGTAAAAGGTTGTTGATCTCTTATAATTATCTTGTATTATTTTTATCACTACTAACAAATTTTGTTTTCTAAAATTTTCAAAGGCAAAAAAAAGTATTAGCTCTTTGAATATGGAAAGGAGAGCATGAACAGATAACCAATTCTTTGATATGGGCTCATTAGGAGATTACTATTTGCAAGGAGAAATAAGCTTAGATGGAGAAGAGTCTTCATGAACTACAATCAACATATCACTTCACGCGCATAGAAAAAGATACTTTATATTCAGAATTTACATTTCTTTGTGTTAACATAGTGAATCCAAATGAGAAGTGGCTAGTTACAAGAAGAGAACTGAAGAGCTTGAGAAAATATCATTTGATGCTTATAGTGCGCTAACTAATGTACAAAATGAACTAGCATAGGCTCAAGGTGAGTGACTTAGTTATAAGGAGAGTGTTCACGGTGGCAACCACAAGAAAAAAATTACTTTAACTTTGAGACTGCTTATAACACCAATCCTGCACTAAAAACAGTAGTGGAGGATAGACTGGTTGACATAATGGGAGACCTCCACTTCCATAAAAGTTCTCGAAACATTAATATAGACTTCTCCCATTTATTTTTTGGAAATGTGCCTTTTTTTAATGAGCTTCAATTAGGGAGAGCTCAAGCAGCCTCTAAAGGATAATACTTGTCTAATGTTTGATATGTTTGGAATTGTGTTTATATATAATATTATGGTGTGTATGGTTTTACAATGAATAAAAAAGTGAAATTTATTGCGCGCGTGTGTGTATATATATATATAATACAATTTGGTGTGATTTGAAGACTAATAGTTTAAGGTGGATTGACTATAGGGACAATGAGAAAAATAATACAACTTAAAAAAAAAATTAAGTTGGGTATGAATGAATAATAGCGGGAAAAAGATACAAATAACTATAGATTTAGTTCATCCTGACCAAACTTTAGGTGTAGTTCGGTCTAACCAAACTATAGTTTAGTTCAGTCTGACTGAACTTTAGATGTAGTTCGGTCAGACCAAACTTGACATGTAGTTTGTCCTGACCAAACTACAAGTTTGGTTCAGTCATATCGAACTATCGATATAGTTCAGTCAAACTGAGCCTATCCTAGCTATTACTTAACCTATTTTGTCAATCATTTTAATTTAGAATTTCAGGCGGGGAGAAATAAATCTTGAAAGAAATAATATGGAGATTAGAAGATCATTATAGAGAATCTTCCAAACAATACTTTGGAGAAAGTAATAAGGTGAATAAACCTTAGAGAAAATAAATTAGAGATATGAAGATTATCATGGAGAATGAATCGAACATTACTTTGAAGAAAATAAAATGGAGATGTGAAGATTATCATAGAGAGGCAGCCAAACATTACTTTGAAGAAAGTAATAAGATGAATAAACTTTAGAGAAAATAACATAGAGACACTTTAGAGATAATTTTACCTTTATATTAGATTAACTTGGAGAAATAAACAAAAGAAAAATGATGAATAAAAACTTCATTAAGTTTTATATAGGTGATACAAACTTTGGAGATACATCTTATTGCAGATTCTAGAGAGTTAGAGACAACATTGGAGAATTCAATTGAAGTACATCTTTAAGTGGTCAAAATGCCATGTAAGTGGAAAGTTTTTCCCTTTTTTATCTTGTACGTGATAAGTGTTAAACTTGATCACCCTCATTACTCTAAATGGTCCATCCCATTTTAGTGTCAGCTTCCTTCTTCTTTCAATATTGCTCATTGCTTCTAACTTCTTTAATACCCTATCTCCCACTTTAAATCTTCTATTCTTCACTTTGGCATTATTATATTGAGTAGTTTGATTTCAATATACCTCATTGTTCAGTGCAAATCTAAGTTTAACTTCTTAAAAAAAAAAATCAAAGTTTGCCCTCATTCCTTGGTCATTGGTGATGGTAGAGAAATGTAATGCCTATGGCTGAGGCATCCTATTTCTACTGGGATCATTGCTTTTTTACCATTAGTTAAGAGGAAAGATATTTCACCCGTATAAATTTTCTAAGTCGTTGAGGGTATGCCTATAAAATTTCATCTAACAATTCAACTCATGCACCCTTAACTCCCTCTATCTTTTTTTTTAATCTAATTAACAATATTTTATCAGTGAGTTCAACTTACCTATTTTTCCAAGGATAAGAGATGGAGGAGAACATATGCTAAATATTGAGTCTTTGACACTATTATTTCATCTTTCTATTATCAAACTACTTGTCATTATCAATAATAAGCATGCGTGGAAGTCCAAATCTACATATGATGTTCTTCCATAAAACGAAGAAGATAATCTTGCTGATGGTTATCTCTACTAGTGCCTCTACCTCTATCCACTTGGTGAAGTATTCAACAACTAACAAAACAAGTTATGTTCTCCTAGAGGCTTTTAGGAATGGTCCTAATATATCCATTTTCCATTGTGAGGAAAGTTATAAAGAGGCAATGGTGGTTAACTCAACAGAAGATTCGCGAGGCATGGGAGCAAACCTTAGACATTTGTCACACCACTTCATAACTTTTATAGCTTCTCTAAAAAATTATGCTAATAAAATCCCACTTGAGTTGTCCGGGCAGCCAAGGCCCTTATCCTTATGTGAAGTCTACATACCTATTTGTGGATCTCTTTGACCACATATTCTTCTCCTCTAATGATATGCACTTTAAATATGGATATGTGGTATACTTTCTATATAACTCACTATTTTAAAGGCAATACTGTGCAACTCTTCCAATTAGCCTAATAGCTTTGACCCTATTTGATGATTGCTCCTGTTAAGCAAACATTGATTGAGAGGAGTCCTCTAATCTTCCCATGTATCTCTTTATATAACTACTACTATGTTACTTTATTCTTTCACACTTGAGTTTTCAAGCACCTCAATCCACACATGAGGTGATAATTCCACTAATTCCTGTCGGTAAGCTTAAAAAGAAGATTAACTTGGTTGTTGTCTTATCGTGAAATCTTAGAGGTATAAATCAACTTTTTTTTTTCCTTCTTTAAATTGATGTGCAAAAGCACCTTCCATTGGTACTTTACCATAGAAGGCTCCGTAGCTCTATGTAGCTCCTAATATTGTCCCACCACTAACTAGAAGTCAATAAACATTATAAGTGGGTAAGCCTCCAAACTCACTGCTGAGCATGCCTAAAGAGGTTTATACTTTGCTATATTATTAAAGAATGAGAATTCTAAATGGATTTCATATTCAAAGGTTTGCTCCCAAGACTATTCAACACAAGTCTCGTTCTACTCCCATTCATGTTAGAGGCTTTATCAACATGTAGCACCTAAGGTTCAGTGGGGAATTAGTCTTCTACTGATTAAATTGCAACCTCTGGTGGAGATGTTTTGGTGAAAAAACATTCCGCAATGAAATCAGTTAAAGCTTGGTCTTTGATAACTGGTCTAAGTCAATATTAGAACATATACTCTCCTAACTCAATGGTCCCCTTGACTAAATGACATAATAGGTCAGGTTTGTGGGTTATTTGCTTTAAAGGTAGATTAGTCAATAAAATAACTTAATGTGCTTTGAAATATCATTTCAGCTTCCTAGCAACACTAATCAAAGTGATGGCTACCTTTTTAACCCTCATATACCTTTCTTGTGCGTCATGAAGTACCTTGCTGGTATAGTACACTGATTTCTAGATTCTCTTTTATTCTCATACCAGCACTGCATTAATTGCAAAGTCAACAGCTCTCAAGTAAAGAAAAAGCTCTTCTTCTTCACTAGGTTGTTAAAAGACTATAGGAGAAGAAAGGTGTAGCTTTAATTCTTCCAAAGCTTATTGACACTCTAAAGTCCACTCAAAGTTGAAGATATCTTCAAAGTTTTGAATAATGACAAGCAACACTTACCCAAACGAGAGATGAACCTGTTGAGGGTGATGATTTTTCCCAACAGTCTTTGTACACCCCTAACTATTTGTGGAGAGTCATATTTAATATTTCCTAGATTTTTTAAGGATTAAGCTCGATACCCCTACTACTAACCAAAAGTCCCATAAACTTTTCTTTTTATATAATAAAAGCAGCAAATTTTGAAGGATTCAACTTCATCTAACGGTACTGTAAAACAAAGAAGACCTCTTACAAGTCCTGAAGATGTTTCTCAAAAGTCATACTTTTGACCAACATATCATCAACATAGGCTTCCATATTCCTGCCTATTTGATTCTTGAAAACGTTTTTGACTATCCATTGATATGTAGCTCTAGCATTCTTCAAACAAAATAGCATGGATCTGTAGCAAAATATTCCTTGGTTAGTGATAAATGATGTTTCTTCCTTATTACTAGGATGCATGGGGATCAAATGATATCCTGAATTTGCATCCAACAAACTCAAGCATTCAAAACTAGCAGTGGAGTCACCAGATGATCTATATATGGAAATGGAAAACTATGTTTAGGGTATGCCTTATTGAGGTCAATGAAGTCCACACACATTCACTACTTTCTACTAAGCTTTTCACTATACCACATTAGCAAGCCATTCAGGGTACATCATGATACAAACCAAGTTAGGTCTGAATTTTGCCTTGAAATGCCTACTGACCTGTTTTGTGAGATCAGACATATCTTTCAAACCATATATTGGATCAAGTTGAGATTTTACAAGGAGATATTAGACACATGAAAATATATTGTGGTAAAATTTCATTCAATAAGAGTTCAAAAACATATTATTTATATTATTTGAAATTGATGTTACTACTTTGGCAGATTTATCGACAAAGTGTTCTTTCTTAGCTATTTTCGGCCCAATCAGTCTAGACATGTAATGGGTTAATTTTGGATAGAAAATAGAGATTAAATGAGGATTATTTATTCCTTAAAATTGTGAATGGGCTTGGGCTATAAGGGTTCCTAATGTCGCTTGGATTCATTGAAGAATTGGAGTCCATACTTTGCAATGATTTCAAGTCCCACATAGACTTGATGTGGTAGCATCTAAGGGAATCTTTCTCTTGGATTTCTTTTCTTTATTTTACAGGTATTCCTAACACACTAAGAAGACTAAAAAGAGGCAATATAAGGAAGAAAATTCTAGCAATCAAAATAAAGTTTCCTAGTTGAATTTCTATATTATAAGTTTTGGCCAAAACACCACTCATGAGAGCTTGGAGATTTTAACTACATGGAGGAATTCTAGCATAAATACTCTATTTTTTATTATTCTATTTTATTTATTTGATGTTGATCAATTATTTTTTAATTTAAATTTGTTCTGGGTCATTGGACATTGTTTAGGAGTTTATTTCATTTTTTACATATGCTAGTTGATTCCTAGTTTAGGCCAATTATCTTGCAACCTAAAAAGGGTTCATTAGAGTTATTTAGAGGATACTATATAATGTTTTTAAAGCTGTAAATTTTAGCAGCTTACTGATAATAAACGTGAGTTTCTTCCTTTTGATTGTTTGTGGTAAAACATCATTTTTTTATAGGGAAAAAGATTGAATATGTGGCTTATCAAAGATTATTAAGCATCATGACATCATTCGTATACTTTAGGTTCTTAGGTACATGATTGTCTCTGGGTTCAAGTTTATTCTACTACCTTTGATTCTTAGGTATATGGTTACATCTAGGTTAGGGTTCTATCAAACCTGATTTTTAGCTTTTCGGGTTGTATTTCAACTTTGTTGGGGGTTGCTTGACCATATGACTAAAAGATCCACATTAGTTGGCATTAAAGCTAGGCTCCAACATCAGGTTATATCCTTTTATTTTCCTTGTTTTTGTTTCAGTTTTTCCTAAAATTTAAGTCTTTGTTTTTGTTGTTATTTTTCTTCGCATCTAGCTCTAGAGTTTGTGTTAATTAGGGTTTCTTGATAAAATAATAACCTACTGTCCAGAAAAATTTTGTTATTGCATTGGTGACTCAATCCTCATGATCACGTGGTCATATAATTCACAATCAAGATTAAGATATGATCCAAGATAGCTAAAAGAGGTATAATAGAAGTGTGACGCAATAAAAATCTATCTCAAAGCACTAACACTATTAGAATGAAGTCGAATGAAGCCATGAAGCCAGTTAATCTTTGATAAGTTAGATTTAGCTCATTTAAGAACCAAAAAATGCAAGAATATTTCTCACACATCAAACTAAAAAGTTCAAAAGTATTACTGATAAAACAAATACCAAAATTTAGGCTTACATGTATTTAAATAGTCTAGAGAAACCAACCCTAATGGATCTACCCTCGTGGGCTGAATTAACCCACTTATAAAAACTTACTCAGAACCTTTATTAGTAAGCACAAACCCTTATCCAAACAAGCCTTGGATCCTAGTTGAAAATAAAGTATTAAATAAGTTTAGTGCTTGTTCTACCATGAGAATAAAAGAAAAGAAAATATTGCAAGTCTAATACAAGACTTATTTATAACCTATAATGCTGCCCAATAATCCTAGGAACTAAAAGAGAAGTTGTTGCCCTTTTGGTTTTCAAGTTATAATAGGATTCTAATCTCAGCCTTGTATTTACCTTTTTTTTTTAAGGAAAATGATGCTGCCTTTAATGCTCTTCTTTGTTAACTCTTGATATCCTTCCAATAATAGAAAACACAATTAAGTTGCTGAAGTACTCTTCTTGCATAACAAGGAAACTTTGTTGACACATATGTTTCCTAAGTTAGCTTGGATTCCTTTATTTCTTTTACAATGTTTTCTCCTCACCTAACAAGGATATAAAATAAAAATAATAAATCCTAATATTTAAAGTAAATAATTAATTTTCTCACACATAATAGGAAATCTAAAACTAGTTAGGAATCCACAAAACACATGGAAACATCGCAAAACAAGGCTGGCCAAAACTAATACAAAATTGGCAAACTTGTTATCGAAACTTAATGGCCCAAATAATGGATTAGACCCCTCTTGCATAAAGATTAAATATACCAAGGCCTCCTCTTGATGCTCTAAAGTATCCCAAAGTTTAGCATTGGCTGAAATTTGCACATCCAACCTATTAACTGCTTATTTTAATGTCTTTGCTTTGGACATTGTGATTGACCTATTTGGAACATGTGATGGGTCTTTGAGGTTCGTGAACTAATCCACATCAGTTAAGATAAAAAAAATATTCAAATCAATTTAGTTCAAAAATGGTTCAATCAGTTCGATTAAAAAAATTTAGGTAGTTTTGGGTTTTTCTACTTGTTTCTAGTTTTGGTCAGATTATTTTTATAGTTTAGAGGTATTTTTTGTGTTAATCTTAGTTTCCCATATCGTTAATTAATTCTAGTATGTCTTTATCTTGTCATAAAGTATCTTACAAATTAGTATGAATCCTTTAGTAAAACACAAGAGGAGTATAAACATGTGAGGGAGTGAATGAGGAATTTATATTTTTTGTCAACTAATTGATTTTTCAAATTTGAAGATGTTTGAGACAACATATGGATTGTATGGCCAATAAATTTAGAGATAGGTTGGATAGATTAGAGAAGCAACCTGCTAATGATCATGGTGGGGTTTAAAATAGGTCTGAGCAAATAGAATTTAATTTTAGGAGTGTTGTTAGACAAGTTAACACCGATATGGATGAGTTTGTGGTTGATGATACAGACATGAGTGATGTTGATTTTGATAATGTGTCTGTGGGCTATGGGGAACGACTTGGATGACAGCAAAATCGTCTGTATGGAAGGGATATATATGATGATAATTTCAATCAAAAGGATATTTACAGGTATTATGACCATATTTTAAAGGGAAGAATGATCCAAAAGCTTATTTAAAGTGTGAGAAGAAGATGGAATGGGTTTTTTAGTGCCATAATTATCATGAGCTCAATAAATTAAAGCATTTGGAGATAAGTTGGATAAATTGGAGAAGCAACCAACTAATGATCATGGTGGGGTTTAAAATAAACTAATTTAATATTATGAGGGTTATTAGACGAGTTAGTAACGATATGGATGAGTTTATGACTGATAATATAAACATGAGATGGCTTGGATAATAGCAGAATCGTCTATATGTAAGGGATATATATGATGATAATTTGGAATAGAGGGGTAATTACAGGTACTATGACTATACTGATGAGTTTGGTGGAGATTTTGGTACAATTAAGCTAAAATACCAGTTTTTAAGGGGAAGAATTATCTGAAAGCTTATTTAGAATGGGAGAAGAAAATGAAGTGGGTTTTTTAGTTTCATAATTATCCAGAGCTCAAGAAATTCAAGTTTGTTGTGATTTCTTTTACTGACTATGCCACAAGAGGAATCCTGAGAGGCAAGTTAAAACTTGAGATGAGATGAAATCCATTATGAGGAAGAGATTTTTGCCTACAAAGAGTTGTATCAAAGGTTACAAATTTTAAGCCAAGGTATATGACACGACCAAAGAGTTGATGTCTTCTCCCAAGTGTAGGAGTGTCAAAGTAATAAATAACCCGGCAAGACCGGGGTCGAACCATAGGGAGGTTAATTGTATAAACTACAAATAAAGAAATAGATAATAACAGAAAAGGAGTTGAAGAGAGCTTTGAGATCTGATATTAATATAAGGATTAAACAATGATAAAATAATTGTCAAAGTTAGAAGATCTACTAATGGTATTTCAAACAAGTATAGTATAAACTCTTTTTATTACTCAACTGGAAACCACACACAAAGGAAGTTCCAATCGGATTATAAATTGTTAACATGATTCCATTAGTTATCTTATTCGAATAATACTAATACTTGTAAATGTTGTCAGGTATTCATGATTATAACTTATGTTGACAACAAATCAAGTTCCTTTCATAGCACAAATGTCGGTTATACCATACAGTTGGGTTATGAAAGTGCCAAGTATTTATTGTACCAAGGGTTATACAACATAAATCTAGATTAACCATTTAACAAGCAAAGTATTAAAAGTGAACAAGATAACAAATACAAAACATGTTAGTATCAAACATTAAAGTCCATGTTGAGTTTATACTATACTTATTCTTACACCATTAGTGTAACCTTTTCACTTTGACATAATAAACTTAGCTAAACATAATGAAAGAGAGAAACATAAATAAACAAGATAAGAACATAAATAAGATATAAGTTAACTAAGTAAAGGAAATGAAATGAAAAGCATAAACAAGAGATTAATATAAACAAAACTTAAGCATTACAAAAATATAAAGAGAGAGAGAAAGAGAGCAAGAACATGATCTTGATATGAAAACCAAGATGTCTAAATACATGGTAAATGCCTCCTTTTATAGGCCAAAATTTAAAACTATTGATTCGATGACTAATTGTTAAGTGGGTGGCCACATCTTGACTTGGTGGCAATCCTTATCTTCTTGTCTGAACAAAACGTCATTGCTAACGTCAGAATTTGAACATATTGTCTTCATGAAAGTTCTAGGAAATTGTCTCAGCTTTCTAACCCAAGAAAGAATCGGTGCATTTGGACTTCTAGAACTCGAGATATGGGCTGAACACTGAACAGTATCTGGGCTGTAGGACAGATTCAGACTTCTCTTTTGATGCTAAGATTTGGACTTCCAAACAGCATAATTGAGTTTGGACTCTCCTGAATGTTTTAGGCATATGTCTTAGCTTTCTATCCATATAAACCAAACTAAAATCCAAGATCTACAGCTCCAGATACGACCCAATGACTGAACAGTGTTCCAGTTTGGACTAAACCAGCATCTCTTTTCTAAGCTTAGCCCTCTCTTTGTCTTTTCAATTTCAGTAGTTAAACTCATCAATCAATCCCTTCATTTATGTGATAGGTCTGCATTTAAAATGAACATTTACCATAAATTAAAGGTATCTTATAGTATTAGACATGATATTATAAAACATGCTCTAGTTAAGGATTTATTGATACTTTAAGTGTAAAATGATGATATAAAACCTTGATAAAAATACACTTTTAAGTACTAATCATACCCCCAATCAGCTTATTACTAGTCCTTAGTAATTAAAGCGTTAAAATAGAAAAATAATTTGCAAGTTTCACAAAGAAGGCATTCATCATTCAACTTTCATTAATATATCCAAATAAACAAACTCTTAGTAAATTTAGATATCTGCTTCATACTTCTTAAACAAGATATTAATAAACCTTTCTTTTATGCTCAATATATCAACACATAGTTATGGGGCTTTACTTGGAAGAAAATAAAATTTTGTTCTAATGTTTAAGGTTAACTTTCTTGGGTTGGGATTATTATTATTATTATTATTATTATTTTAATATATATACATATAACTTAAAACATAATGCATCTTTAACCCATGTAACAAGCTTTCGGCTAATTACTCCCAGACCAGTCGGTCTTAGGGCATTAGGTGTTGAGACACCCCTATAAGCTTAGTAACTCGAGTTGCAGATACTGATACGTAAATAGTGCAATGTTTGATTCCCTTAAGCTTTTTTCCTTAACCCGTGTAACAAGTTTTAGGCCAATAGCTCCCAAGTCAGTTGACTTTAGAGTATTAGGTGTTAAAACACCCCTTTGGACTTAATTGCTTAGGTTAGGGAGGCTACGAAACCAAACTTATCTACGTTTTTATTATCATTAATATTATCAATTTGTATTTTTTTTTTTGCAAATTATATACTATCCATTTCCCTTAGTTGTTACCTTTAACAAAAAAACATAAATAATGTAATAATCCAATGTGAAACCCACAATCATTTGTTAAAGTGTGTGTGTGTATGTGTGTGAAAATAAAGGTTTAAGAATACTTGTTAAATGAGTATATGAGCAGAATCAAGTAATAACAATACGAGAGTTTGTGAACCTGAATATTTTAAGAAGTATTCTGATAGACCTTGATAAGAATATTTACTAAGATGTGTCTCAAGAGTCAATAAAATTCCTCCTTACTATGCCATCCTAATAACATTTTTGTCAAATGGTTTTAATAATAGCAAAAACAGTTAGTAAGTTAGTTTTTTTTATGTCAACTACTATCCTCTCCCCCCAACCAAAACGAGACATTGTCCTCAATGTCCTAAGGTAGAAAGATAGAGTATAGAAGACATCACCTGAAACACACTTAAACAAATATAAGAAATAACAAAATAAAATAATATGCTATTAATAAAACCAAAAGACACAATGTTTCACAAACGAAGGCTCAAATCCAATCTAAGCTTTTTACAGCTTTTCATAGTTGACTAATTTATGCGACTCATGGAGGGATCAATTACAGAGATAAAAGATTGTAGTTGGTCAATCAATTGTTCAGCATTAGTAGCAAAGATTATGATTTGTCGTGCCGACGATGTTAGAAATTGCTGTTCCACAGCTTGATCAAGAAAAGACAACAAATTATCATAAAAACCATTAACATTTAACAAACCTATATGTTTATGGTGAATGTGTAGTTGGGCCCAAGATGAAATATGAAAGATCTTTTCCAATGTGCCAAGACCACCTGGTAAAGCAATAAAGGCATCAACATGGTTAAACATCACATTCATTCGATCAGACATTGTAGAGACATGTAGTTCATTTCCAATTGTTTTTCCAATGATGTCCCTTTTTGCTAAAGCTTTGGGGACAACTCTCAAAACTTGACTGCCTTCTAAAAATACAGCTATTGACACACCCTCCATTAACCCAAGGTTGCCTCCCCCATACACTAAATGAATCTTTCTCGCAGCTAGTACCTGACCAAAATGATTTGTTGATTCTAAAAACTCCTTTAATTTCTCAGGACTGGATCCACCGAAAACACAAGTATTTCTTATGTGATGACTTGAGGAACCTGCCATTTCTACACACTTTTATATTTGTTGAATGTATGGGTTGAGAAGAAATGAAGGGAAGGAAGAGAAGATTTTATAGATAAGAAATTGAAAATGCAATCATACCACCTATAGGTAGGTCAGCTAGAGTCTCACACTCTCTCTCTTTTTATTTATTTATTTTGAAAAAGCATGTGTATGTATATGTAGTTGTGATTGTGGCTCATATTTTTCCTTGGTTTTACGTCCAAGAATGGCTTAAACGCCCTCTATGGGTCGGGGATAGGCTTCCCATCTAGTTTTCTTAAAAATTAGCAAACAGGGTCTTTTTTAGTCAGATTCCCAAGACTATGTCGAGCATGTTCTTTATGGAATTGTGGCCATAAATGATTCACATCTCCACTAGGATACATCTCAAGAGTCAATAGAAGATTATCTAAAGACCCCTTACTCAGGCTGTCCTTAATGAATTGTATTTTATCTTCACGGTTTACAGATATCATTCCTAAAAAATGACATGTTGCATTACAAGTCCATCTGGCACGTCTGTGACAGACTTTCAGTCGTTTTGCATGACATTTCTTTGCAAAAGTGCTTTTACCTGTTCCAGGCATGTATGAAATGAAAGAATTGGAGGACTCACCTGATAATCGGACCTTTGCTTCAATTAGCCAGCGAATATCTTCAGGAATTCCATGATTCATTAACAACCCCAATCTTTCACATCTAGCACGGTGAATTTTTGCAATCGTATTTGGAGGCAAAACGGGAAAATACTTTTTTTCAAGAGCGGTGTCCATTTTCAAATGAGAATTGGAGAAGAGATGCAAAGAATGGAGAAAGAGCAAAGAATTGCACAAATATATACACATATATCAGTTATTATGGGAAACTAAAAGAACCGACTTAAGAGTCGTACCGTTATCCGCCATTTGACCAAGGTTGGAGAAAGACTTGAAAACATTGCAATTCTTTGGATTCACGATATCACAGGCCCCATATGGATACTCATGTTTCACAATAAAAGGGCCGCTCCATCTTGATCTTAGCTTTCCAGAAAATAAATGGAGTTGAGAATTATAAAGTAAAACTTTTTTACCAATATCAACTTTTTGACAATTTTCACAAGTTTTGCAGAATGCATGCGTATCCTTGAACATGATAAGCCAATAAAATCCACATTGTAAGATTTTTGCAGTTGTCTTCTTTGATAAGAAACGACCCTCATATGCCTCAAAATGACAAAATTTAATGACATTACTTACCTCATTGTCGGGAATGCATCTTCAAAATATTTGATCAGGACAATATTTGAATAAGTTATGGTCATCCCAATGAAAGTTCTTCACTTTGTTCAAAAACTTTCTTTTTTCTTGGGTACTTTAATGAGCTGGCAAATATCCTAAAGTAAAAAAAATTGATATTTTTAGCAAACCAAGGCATTGAACTAAGAGAAGGTAAAGATTCATCAGGAAAGTAATCATCGATTGGTGTGATGTTGGAAGGCGAATCTATTGTCAATCTTGACAAAATATCTGTATCAACATTTTCGGTGCCTTTTTCATCCATGATTTCTTCCTGAGAATAAATCATTTGCAAATCTTCAGATTCATCAAACTTAATTTTACTCAAAGTAGATTCAAATTGATCATAAACTAATTCTTCAATAACATCTACTTCCTGTGAATCATTATCATCTCCAGGTTGCTTGCAAATGTTAAAAATATTCATCTCCAATGTCATGTTTCCAAATGATAGCTTTATCAGTCCACCATTCCTACAATAACAGGAAATGAATTACATGCTTCAATAGGTTGTGTATCCAAGACAATAAAAATCCACAGGATAAATAAATTTATCAACTTGTTCTAACACATTTTCAACTATTCCTCTAGGCACTTTTACAGATCTATCAGCAAGTAAGAGAGTTACAGAAGTTGGTTTTAACTCACCTAGATTGAGACTCTGAAAGACTGAATATGGAAGTAAATTCACACTAACTCCAAGATCAAGTAAAGCTCTTTTAATTTTATGTTCTCCAATAAAGCAAGAAATTATAGGACAACCAGGGTCTTTATATTTCAAAGCATTATTGTTCTGAAGAATGGTACTTACTTGTTCGGCTAAAAAAGGCTTTCTTTTTCACATTCAGTTTTCTCTTCACGGTGCACAAGTCTTTCAAAAATTTAGCATAAAAAGGTACCTATTTAATAACATCCAACAATGGTATATTGATCCTTACTTGTTTGAAAGTTTCAAAGATTTCAGAGTTGTGATTGACTTTTCTTTGTTTGGTCATGACATGAGGAAATGGAAGTGCTGGCGGGGAGTCAGTCTTTTCTTTGCAATGTTCAGATTCAACCCCTTCCTTACCCTCAGAGATTGACTCATCATCTTTCTCACAAGGTTCAAGAGTGGGTTTTTTTAATAACCTTACTACTGCGAAGAGTGATGACTGATTTGACTTGATCTATGTTTTGGCTTCCAGAACTACTTGCATTTGCATTGTATTGCCTCTTAGGATTTTGTTGTGGTTGAGATGAAAACTTACCTTTCTCTTGAAAACTGAGAGCAGATGCGAATTTTGAAAGAACATCTTTTAGATCTGCCATAGTTTGAGCATTTTGAGTGTTGATTGTCTCGTGCTTTTCAATGAATGCATGCAATGTTTCCTCAAGATTTCTTCTAGGAGGTGGAGCATAAGGAGGTGTATATCCATGAGAATTTTGGAAATTATAGTGTGCTTGAAACGATGGTTGTGAAGTTTGTGCATCATTGTTATCACTCTTTCAACTGAAATTTGGGTGATTTCTCCAACCATGGTTGTATGTTTGCGAGTATGGGTTATTATTAGGCCTTTGAAAACTATTTAAAGCATGGGCTTGTTCATGGAGGCATTCCTTGAAAGAAGGCAAAGTTGGACAGTCATTGGTTGAGTGCTCATTGGTTTCACAGATTTGACACACAATGTCTTGAACAGATTTTAATTGACCACTATTTTTCAATTCTAGGGCCTCGACTTTTATAGCTAAAGATGCAAACTTGGCTTGGAGGTCATGATCTTCCCTGAGGTTGTACATTCCTCCACTAGATGTATGAGGTTGAGTTTTACTTGGTGGCTCATAAGTGTCTGTAGTGTCCTAATTTTGAGCATTTTCAGCTAGCAAGTCTAGGTATTCCATTGCTTCATTAGGGTCTTTATCTTCAAAAGTTCCATTGCACATCAATTTCACTATTTGTCTATCTTTAGGTGTTAACCCTTCATAAAAATATGAAACCAATCTCCATGTTTCAAAACCATAATGAAGACAAGTATTAAGCAAGTCTCAATACCTATCCCAACATTGGTAAAATGTTTCTCTTGGTTTTTGAGTGAAAGTGTCTTTTGAAAGAGTTTATTTTGTGAGACGGAAAAAACTTTTTTAAAAATTATTGTTGCATTTCATCCCAATCACGAATGGATCCTGACCTAAGATTTTGTAGCCATGTTTTAGCTTTATCTTTTAATGAAAAAGGAAAAAGCTTTAATCTGATGGTGTTCATACTACAACATATAAGTGTTACAGACCTCCTCAAATTCTCTCAAATGCAAGTATGGATTTTCTAGATCTAAGCCACGAAAAGAAGGTAAAAGTTGAATAATGTCTGGCTTAAAATTAAAATGAGATGCATCAAGGGGCAAAACTATGCATGATGGTGCACTTGTTCTTGTGGGATTCATGTGGTCTCTAAGTGTTCTAACATGGTTATTCTCATTATTTTCATTATGAAGCGATTAGTTATCTTCTTCGGCCATATTTTCTAAAAATGATGAGGATACCCTACAAAGTCCACTACTTAATATACGTGACCAAATTCATGCACGTGTAGGAAGAGAATAAAAGGAAGAAAATAAAAGAAAAGGAAACAAACAAAAGAAAAGAAAAGAAACAAAAGTTAGATAAAATGAAAAATGAAAAGAGAAAATAAAATAAATATTATTATTTATACAAGAATTTACCTCCCCAGCAACAACGCCAAAAACTTGACATGACCAAAGAGTTGAGGTATTCTCTCAAGTGTGGGAGTGTCGAAGTAATAAAAAACTCGGCAAGACCGGGGTCGAACCACAGGGAGGTTAATTGTATAAACTACAAATAAAGAAATAAGATAATAACAGAAAAGGAGTTGAAGAGAGCTTTGAGATGTGATATTGATATAAGGATTAAACAAGGATAAAATAATTGTCAAGGTTAGAGGATCCACTAATGGTATTTCAAACAAGTATAGTATAAACTCTTTTTATTACTCAACTGGAAACCACACACAAAGGAGGTTCCAATCGGATTATAAATTGTTAACATGATTACATTAGTTATCTTATTCGAATAATGCTAATACTTGTAAATGTTGTCAGGTATTCATGATTATAACTTATGTTAACAACAAATCAAGTTCCTTTCATACCACAGGTGTCGGTTATACCATACGGTTGGGCTATGAAAGTGCCAAGTATTTGTTGTACCAAGGGTTATACAACATAAATCTAGATTAACCATTTAACAAGCAAAGTATTAAAAGTGAACAAGATAACAAATATAAAACATGTTAACAACAAACATTAAAGTCCATATTGAGTTTATACTATACTTATTCTTACACCATTAGTGTAACCTTTTCACCTTGACATAATAAACTTAGCTAAACATAATGAAAGAGAGAAACATAAATAAACAAGATAAGAACATAAATAAGATATAAGTTAATGAAGTAAAGGAAAGGAAATGAAAGTATAAACAAGAGATTAATACAAACAAAACTTAAGCATTACAAAAATATAAAGAGAGAGAGAGAGAGAGAGCAAGAACATGATCTTGATCTAAAAACCAAGATGCCTAAATGCATGACAAATGCCTCCTTTTATAGGCCAAAATTTAAAACTATTGATTTGATGACTAATTGTTAAGTGGGTGGCCACATCTTGACCTGGTAACAATCCTTATCTTCTTGTCTGAACAAAACGTCATTGCTAACGTCAAAATTTGAACAGATTGTCTTCATGAAAGTTATATAAAATTGTCTCAGCTTTCCAACCAAAACAGAATCGGTGCATTTGGACTTCTAGAACTCGAGATATGGGTTGAACACTGAACAACATCTAGGCTGCAGGACAGATTCAGACTTCTCTTTTGATGCTAAGATTTGGACTTCCAAACAGCATAATTGAGTTTGGACTCTCCTAAATGTTTTAGGCATATGTCTTAGCTTTCTATCCATATAAACCAAACTGAAATCCAAGATCTACAACTCTAGATACGACCCAATGACTGAACAGTGTTCCAGTTTGGACTAAACCAGCATCTCTTTTCTAAGCTTAGCTCTCTCTTTGTCTTCTCAATTTTAGTAGTTAAACTCATCTATCAATCCCTTCATTTATGCGATAGGCCTGCATTTAAGATGAATATTTACCATAAATTAAAGGTATCTTATAGTATTAGACATGATATTATAAAACATGCTCTAGTTAAGGACTTATTGATACTTTAAGTGCAAAATGATGATATAAAACCTTGATAAAAATACACTTTTAAGTGCTAATCAGTACAAAGAGTATTGATGAGTACTTCAAGGAGATGAAACTTGCTATAATGTGGGCTAATGTTGAGGAGGATAGAAAGGCTATTATAACTAGATTCATAATTTGCCTTAATCGCGATATAGCTCATATTATGGAGTTAGGGGAGATGATGCATATGGTTGTGAAGATAGAAAGACAGTTTAAATGGAAAGGTACCGTTTGGCAAAGCCAACAATTAGACCCTTCAAAACCTTGGAAACCTAATTGGAAGGCTAACACCGAGGCTGCTCTATTATAGATGAATAGGGAGGGTAAGGATGAATACCTTAAAGAGAAGAAAGACATATCGACCATTGGTAAAAGAAACAATGATACTCCTACTTCTCGTAATCATGACATTAAATGCTTTTGTTGTTTGGGTTTTGGTCATTTTTCTTCACAATGTCCAAACAACAGAGTCATGTTTATAAAAGTCAATAATGAGTTTGAGACTTATGGGAAGGATGAAGAGGAGAAGATGTCATTATTGTAAGATGCTGATGATGTTTGTGTTGGGTATCTGGTTGAGGGAGAAACATTTATGGTGAGGAGAGCATTGAATATGCATGTCAATGTAGATAAGTTGGAAGATCAGAGGGAGAAAATATTCCATATGAGATGTCATGTTTAGTATAAAGCATGTAGTTTAATTATAGATAGTGGTAATTGCACTAATATAATTAATATTAAATTGGTGGAAAAGTTGAACTGACACACTACCAAACATCTTATACCATATAAAATAAAGTGGTTGGATGATAGTGGTGAAGTGAAGGTGCATAAGTAGGTTTTAATTGCTTTTTCTAATGGTAAATATTTTGTGTGATATTGTGTCAATACGAGCTAGTCATTTGTTGCTTGGTAGACCATGACAACATGATAGAAGAGTTATGCATGATGGGTTGACAAATAGGTATTCCTTTAAGATGGATGGAAGGCCCATAACTCTTGTACCTTCAATACCTAAGCAAATATATGATGAGTAACTAAAATTAAAGAAGGGGAAGATGGTTGAAAAAAAGAGATTTGTATACCAAGGAGATCTTTTTAGCTAAAAAAGTTCTTTCGAGCTTTGATGATGATGTTATTTTTCATTTTGGTACTGATTTGTTTTCTTTAATGGATGATTTTCATGTTATAGATTCAACGACAAGTCCTTTCAAGATGATACGAACCAAATTATGTCAGAATTTTGCCTTAAAATATCTACTGACTAGTTTTGCAAAATTGAATATATCTTTCAAATTGTACATCAGATCAAGATGAAATTTTACATAAGATACTAGACATATAAAATTGTATTATGATAAAGTTTCAGGTCAATTAGAGTTCAAGAATATATTATTTAAATTGGTTGAAGTTGATATTAGTGTTTTGATAGATTCGTCGACAAAGTATTCTTTATTGGTATTTTTTGTCCCAATCAGTCCAGACCTATAATGGGTTAATTTTAAACAGAAAAGACAAATTAAATGAGTCTTATTCAGGCCCTAAAATTATGCATGGGCTTGGGCTACAAGGTTTTCTAATAGGGCTTGGATTCATTAAAGAATTGGAATCCATACTTTGCAAGGATTCCAAGTCTCACATGGACTTGATGTTGTGGCATCTAAAGGGATCTTTCTCTTGGGTTTCTTTTCCTTATTTTACAGGTACTCCTAATACATCAAGGAGACTAAGAGGAGGCAATGTAAGGAAGAAAATTATAGCAATCAAAACAAAGTTTCCTTGTTGAATTCCTATACTAAACGTTTTGGCCAAAACACCACTAAGAAAAGCTTGGAGATTTCAACTACATGAGGAATCCTAGCTTGAAAAATCTATTTTTATTATCCTACTTTGTGATATAGGTTTGCTTTGACATATTAGACATTGTTGAGGGGTTTATTTTATTATTGGACTAATGTTAGTTGATTCCTATTTTGGACTTACTGGTTTACAACCTAAAACGGGTTCATTAGGGTTATTTAGATGAGACTATATAATATTTTTAGAGTAGCAAATTATGTCAACTTGGTGATAATAAACATGAGTTTCTTCCTTTTGATTGTTTGTGGTAATACATCATTTCTTTGCAAGGACAAAGATCGTGCATCCGACTTATGTAAGATTAACTAGTTTCGTGGTTTCATTTGTATACTTTGGGTCTTTATGCAAGTTTATTCCAATACCCTTGGTTCTTAGGTAAGGGTTACCTCTAGATTAGAGTTCTATCAAACCTGATTTTCAGTTTTTCGGGTTGTATTTGAAATGTTTTGGGGTATCTTGACCACGTAATCAAAAGATCCACATCACATCACCTCCTAAATGACTCCTTCCTCCAGTAGTTTGCACTTATCTCCCCCAAGATTTCTTTTTATCGTTCTCCTCTAAAATTTATTTTCTTGTGTGTAACTAGAGAGAAAGATGAATTAATGTTTAATCGATGAGAAGCCACTTCAGGGCTAATGTCTGATGGTTTGAATACAAAATTTGATTTTTGGATATTAAGGAGCTTCATCAATAATTACTACTACCTCAGTTCGAAAATGGAACCAACTTTTCTTTTTATCTCCTTACTCTCTTACCAAGGCTTACTTCTTTCAATTTCTTAGAGACCTCAGCTCCAACCTTTATTTGTTCATTCGAGGACTTTTGTCAATCCAACACCAAAGTCTTCTTACCTTTTATATAGGTTCAGGTACACCTCCTTGAGAAAATTTGGTTTCCCTTTACAATAGCCACCCCCTTAATTGTAGGGAATTTCATTATTAGGTAATTGATACCAATCATTGCATTAAATCCATGAAGGAGAGGTTTACCAAGGATGACATTTTTCCAGCAATCTTGTACATGAATGGAAATTGACTAAGTAATGTAGAATTATAAATAAATAAATGAATTGGACATTGTTATATCAAGAAAGGTAGCTTTTGATTTTAAACTTTTTTCTAGTGATGTACTATTAGATTTACTTAGTTAATTAGTGAACGTGATATCTTGAACTGTTCAACCTTCGATATAAACCAAAATAGTAGGACTCACATAGCTCTCTTCCTAAATTTTTCTTTAGTTCTCATATATGTGTTTATTTTTTCCCTAAACAACTCTTGGCTTTATAAGTATTTGAGAGAATTCAATTTTTTTTTTAATTCTCAAAGAAACTACATTTCTCACTCATATGGATAATCTCTTATTAAAAATATTTTGCAATACTTCACTTGGTGAATCAAGATATAAAAATTATTAAGAGCATAACTCATCCTTGTTAGACTAGAGCTAGCTCCCTTTTTCATCATAGGAACATGCAAAATTTTCTAATTTTCAAGTTTTATTGAGAGTGTCACATGACACCTGACTTAGTTTTTCCTTTGAATCTAGATTTTAGGATCTCCAATCAACTAAGTAAAGTTACCATCACGGTAAATTTAAAGATGTCCCTTCAATGTTGTTACTTCATCATGAAAAATTTCCAATATGTGACAGAGTTCTTCATATCATCATTTTGTTTGTATGATTTCCATGAATTTGTTTCAAATAAAATTATCTCTAAGTACTTTGGTTGTATCTTCCTAGTAGCCAACATGAGGCATACACGCATCATTATCATCAATAATTGCCCCCAGCAAATCTGATATTGTTTATCTTACTATTTCCCCCCAACTAGTTTGGGTTATCATCTTTCCATCAACTATCATGGTGCTAAAATGCATCATCATCATTCTTGACAAGAACTTTGCAAATTCAGTTAATGATCATTTTGTTTAAAAATCATCCTTCTTGTTTTGGGATCATGCCATAAATTTTAATGATTGAGCTTATTTAAGTTCAATTGTTGAAGTAAAATAATTGAAATGTATTTTTAAAAGTATTTTGTTGAAAATTATACTCATTTTATTGAAAGCCCAAGACATGTCATTCAATGTCAATATGTAATTTTGGATATTTTATTGATAAACGACGAGATGTATATGGGTTAGGATTGTAAGAAATAATGGTTGTCTCATGATTTTAGCTCTTTTGTTTTAAAAAAAAATGAATGGATTTTCCAACAATAAAGGACCTCTTTTAGAAAGAAAAGATTAGATTTAAAATAAATGTTTTGGTTTTTAAAAAGAGTAATCTTATTTTGCATTATGTTGATGATTCTATGTCACAAATAATGATAACCAACACATAAATATTTCAACTATTTTTTTAAATTATTCTCTTAGAGATTAAAACTTAGAAACATGAACGAAATGTTTTTTTTTTAATTATTATAAAGGGATTCTAAAATAATGTAACGTGGGTTATGGTTCATGGCTGGGAAGAAAAAGGATATGCATAAGGTTCAAATGGTGTTTAAGGGTGTAAAAACATAGGATCACTTATTATATATAAAGATCATTTAAGCTTGTTATCTTAATTTTGATAACTCGGTGATTGATTTCACTACAATATTAATTCTTCAAGTTTTTCTCGTGCTTTGTCATTGGACATTTATCTTTAATTAAAGGCATTTTAGAGAGCTTTTTGTTTCTTATTTTTCCTTTTCTTTTCCTTACTCTATTTTGTAACACTTTTGTCACTTCTAACATTTTGTCTACTTGGAGAATTTCATTTGCTCTTTGTGTGAGGAGTAATCCTAGTCTTAATTATTATTCAAAAAAAAATATTTTAGGTTTAAATGAGACAACAAAGAATAATTTTTATTTATATGTGAATGCATTATCAAAGATGGAATTTCATCATCTCAAAATTAATTTTTTTATGTTGATAAATCATAGCTTTATTCAAAGCCATTTTTTACTAGGAAAACCATGAGATAGCCTTAGAGAAAAAGTGGTGGGATCATGACCTAAATGTGCATTTTTTGTCATTATTTATGTCACCAAATCACTTTTTTTTTAATCCCTTTTTAAGGTTCATTGGAAGTGAAAAGGGTAATTTTAGGGTTTAAAAAGAGATATTATCAAGGCTTTACCCTTTCAATGTTCATTAAGGGTAAGAAAGAAGATTTTGAGATTCACAAAAAAAAAAAAAAGATTAACCCCTAGTATTTTCTTGATATATCTTGGAATTTTATGAAATTTTTAGAACTTACCATTATATTTATCTATTTTAGATAAAATTAAAATGTCAACTATTACTTTCATAAAAATATTTTTTCATTTCAAAACAACAATTAATCATTGAAAAATTCGCACTTCATTAAAATATATGATATAGCCTCAAAACACGTGAAAAACAATAAAATCTAAAAGATATGTGAGTGTGATAATTTAAAGGAGATGGTTTGGGTCACCAATGAAAGTGTGTTGTTGTGGTAGTTGATGGTAAAGGTGGTTTGGGCTAGAATTCAATAGATAATTGTTTATGGGCATGATAATATGTTAGATTTTGATTGAGAAAATGGATAGAAGAGCGGCAGTTGTTAGAGCTTTTGTTGAACGTGGTTAGGGTGTTGAAGAAATGTATGCTAGTGTTTGTTTATGTGAGAAAAGGTTTTATGTTTGTATTTATTTTTCTATTTCCCTTTTTTTTTTCTCTATTTTCTTAACACATTTTTCCTTGCTTTCCCTCTTTCTTCTCACAAATTTTTTTTTTCTTCTCTTTAATGGTGGCTAGTGTTTTTTTCACTCCCTCATCTCTCTTAAAATTTCTATTCTATTTATAGTCAAAGTTTTGTCATTTTCTCCTAGTTACTTAGAGAGTAAGTAAACAAATTTGACTTTGATCCTTTTTTTTCTTGATTTGTGTTTCACCCACCAATCTTTTTTTTTAATTTAATTTTTTTTTTGTGTTTGGAATATTCAAAATTTTATGAAATGGGCATGAGAATGACTAAAATGCATCAAAAACATTGTTTTTTGAATTTTTTGCTTTTTAGATTCTTGAAAAATATTTTGGAAATAGGAGTCTGAATTTTGCATAATGACACTCCTTATGATTATGTTTAAGGTAGTTCTTGAAGTTTTTCTAATATGGTGGTAATTTTTTAAGAATAGTATTCACTTAGAGAAATTCACTCAAAATCATCCCTTTAACATGAATGTCATGAAAAAGGAGTTGAAACTCTTTAACTTGGCTATAGCAATCCTTGAATCTAACAATCTTGAAATCTAGAAAGTTGTTAAATATGAACTTTTCATATTAGCATCTTCAACTTTGTATTTTAGATCCAAAGCTTCATATATTGCCTTTAAACTTTTGATAAAACCATACACATTGTACAATGAGTTGTCTAAATCATTCAAGATAGAACTCTTGCATATTAAATCATTATGATTTTATGCATCCATAGTTGTCGCAATAATGGGATCAAATTCTACATTAGACAGTTTAGGCACATCTTCAATCAAGAAATTCACTAAGTTCAAGGTGGTTAGATAGAATATCTTTTGTCGTCACCTTTTAAAGTTAAAATCATTGAACTTTTTAAGTTTCTCATTAAGCACTATAAAAAACAATAGAGAAATCTTTGCTACCGAAGTAATACTTGTTATGGAAGTAGTTGTATAAGCATCAAACTCTTAAGTAAAAGTTATAATTATTTTTGCTAAAAGAAACGATAGCCAAATATATATTTTGATTAAAATTTAGCTTAGAACATAGAAATCAAAATTATAAAATAACAAAATTATTGTATAAAATTTATAAATTAAATTAAATAACAAAATTATAGTATGAAATGTATAAAATAAATAATCATAAAGTATATTAAACTAAATAAATAAGTTGATTTATCCTTGAGATTGTTAGGGAAATAGTTTAGTAAAATCAATTAAATACATTTGAAGGATAACAAAAACATATGAAAAAAATATCAACTAAAAGATAAGTACATATATCAAAAAATACTTATAAAATTATAGAATTTCATATCAAAACCAATACAGAAAAGAAATTTATTGTTGATGATTATACCCTCTATTCTTAAGCTAAATTGCTCGTCAACAAGTGCAAATCATCTCAAGGCAACTTGCTTCCCAGGATTTTAACAACAATACCTCATCAGGAAACCCATCCAATCAAGGCCTACAAACTAGAAAAATTGCTCATATTTTGTTATCTATAAATAACAACGAACCTAAAGGAAGCAAATGAGGCAAAGAGAGAGTATGAAATTTCTATCTTTTTCTCGTCTACTTCTCTGACTTTTTAAAAATTAAATAAATTAAATCCATCCACCCCTCTTTATAGAGAAGGCTAGGGATAAAAAAAAAAAACTAATTAGAATTGATTCCTGATAATCCAATGAATTCACAGAATCAATAAAAATTCAATACGACTTAAAGATGGTGACCTATTCAAGAACGAGGTTCAGGAGACGCCACATTAGGCGTCGTCAATATTTGTAACATGGGTGCCAAAGAGGGAGGTGTGCAGCTGACTGATCAAAATGGAAAGAGATGAGAGGAAGAAAACTTATATGCTAGTGATGGAAGAGCATTCCCTGCAACTGGGGTCAATCCCATGATTACCATCCAAGCCACAGCAGCATATTGCACCTTGAAAATTTGCAATTCTCACTGCAAGACATTGCGTCGTAGAGAAACACAACAGGCCCTGTATTTCTGCCTCTAGTTTTGTTTATTTGGGATGGCATGAATCCCCAAAACGAGCAGGCACTGGGTTTTATTATTTCACAGAGGAGATACTAGATATTGCAGTATACATGTTTAAGCTAGTATACATTATTTAATTATTAATACGTAGAATCTGGAAATAGAAAGGAACACTCCCCTGGAAAATGAGGGCAAAACGATGAATATGTTACCACAGCTTCAGCCTGCTTCATCCACTGATATCTTTCAATGCACGACATTCAGAAAACAGTTTCTAGGAAGGAAAAAAAGAAAAAAGAAAAGAGGCTCGAAGCCCTCCATTTCATGGCCTATCACAATCAAAGATAAGACCACCATTTTCTAGCTCAATGACATGGGTGGGTTAACAAAAACAAAAATCTTGAGGGGCAATAAACCTTTGTAGTGGCTATATTATTTTCAACTTTCAATATATTTGATTCACCGAAGTTGTAAGAACAGGGAGGAACACAAATTGGTCTTCGAATCTTGATTCCTCAGCTAGCTGATGCTTTTACTGCTTTCTTTGCAGCATCATCCAAATCTTCTGCTGTGATTAGTGCCATTCCACTCTCCTGTGTATATTAATGATCAAGATAAAATTACCATCGCAGTTCAAATTGAACATCCGTGACTGAAGACAAATGAGTGTGTACATGATTGAATACCATAATCAAAATTCACATTTACCTTCAGAATTCTCTTTCCTTGGTCAACATTAGTGCCCTCAAGGCGTACAACCACTGGAACTTTTAGAGCAACCTTTTCAGAAAGGACCGAGAAAGTTAATGCCTTGCCAAATCAAATGAAATATTTAACAATATTATTCAAAAGTAGGAACTTCTAGTTTTTTTTGCCTTCTATTTTTGTGAAATGACCACGCTTACAATTTATCTGTCATAAAACTCCACACGGCAGTGCATGTGCTGATGTGGCACAAAGAAGCTAGAATGAACTCGGTAGTAATTGTTTTGATTAAAACCTGAACATAATTTGATGTGGAACTCACCTGTTTAGCAGCATTGACAATTCCGCTTGCTATCACATCGCATTTCATTATTCCTCCAAATATATTCACCAAAATTGCCTTTACTTTGTCATCAGAAGTCAATATCTTAAATGCCTCGACCACCTGACTCATAAAATTGCTTTCTTAGAGAAGCATGATGATTTGAACTTGCAGATATATTTCCATCAGCAAAGATAAAAAGGATAAAAACATGGACATATGATGACAACAGTAGGGACTCCCTCAAGACAAATTGGCAAGGAGAGAGGCCAATGGATAATTAAATAAGTAAAAGCAAAATACTTCAAAATAAAACATATTACCTGTCCTTCAGAAGCATTCCCGCCCACATCTAGAAAATTTGCAGGGGTTCCCCCATGCAGTTTAACTATATCCATTGTAGCCATTGCTAATCCTGCACCATTCACCATGCAACCAATTTCTCCATCCAAACCAATATAATTTAGATCTGCCATGGCAGCAGCCACCTATAGAAAGATAAAAAAGGAACCAAAAGATACAGCAATTAATGGAGCATTTCATCATCCTTACTTAGTTACAAAAGCCAACATAGTAGCATTTGTGCGCCATGTTTCAAAACAAGTCAACTCCACTACAACATACTTAAGATGTAACATATGCCCCAAACCCTTTCATCATTCTCCACATAACCAGTGAAGTTGCCCATGTAAGGGAAAAAATAAACATAGCAAACCTCTCTAGGATCCTCCTGTGTTGGATCTCTGAGAGCAAATATCTCCTTCTGACGAAATGCAGCATTATCATCAAAATTCAATTTAGCATCAGCAGCTACCAACTGCTTATCAGAAGTCTCTGCAATGGGATTGATCTGAGCAGAGAGGAAAGGGGTTCACAATGAGATATACGCATATAGAAAATGGAAATGCAAAACTAGCATTTTGGAGTCATTGAAAAAAACAAAAAAGAAATAAACACATCATTAGCAGGAATTCATGCTCACTTCCAACAATGTGCAGTCGCACTCGCAGAAGAGTTTATATAATTTCTTCACTTGCTCAATCGAGTTATTTCTATCAGCAACCTTTGGAGCCAAGCCATCTACAACTTTTGCAGCATCTTCATCAGTAATTCCTTTAAATACATCAATAGGGACCTGTCAGAATGCAGAAACAACAATGGATCAGTTATAAACAATTAAGCAATAAGTAATGAAGAAACTGCACAGATAGTCCTAGTTAAAACATTAGAAGAAGAAGAAGAAGGATGACAAACCTTAATAATCAAGTCAGGAAATTTCTCGGCAAGGTCTTCAATGCTGGTTCCCCCCTTTTTACACGCAATGATAAGCTGGAAAACAAGATATGTGTGCAAGCTTCTTTAATCAAGAACAAGTTTTTGCAAGTGCTTATAAGAAAGGACAAACTTACTGTCAGTGAATAGAAAAAAGAATTAATAAACCAAAGACAAAGCACAAATAATCGTATCAGTGAGTGAAACGTACTGGACCAGCTGAAGTACGATCCAGCATGATAGCAAAGTACATCTCATTGACAAGAGATAACTTTTCACATAGGTAAACCTGCAAAAGAAAAGGAAATTAACTGAACCTCAACCAATCCCCAAGACAATCACTTTTGTTTTCAAGGAAATATTGCTGGATGAAGATAACTGTACAAGGAGAAATCAACTCCATTCTAGCCATTTTTCTTTTTTTGATTTGCAAAGTGAATATTAATATTAGTATTGCAGCCATCAATTATCTGAAAATTAAATAACATAAGAAACAAGATATGGACATTTTATCAACAGCAATCAATGCACATTCTTCTCATCAACCAACAAGTTCTCCATGTTAAGCAAGCATCAACGAGTTAACCAACAATAATTGGCTCCAGGCCAACAAGAATTGGAAGACTAACCAAGTAAAACCTTACAGCCAGATTCATAATTTTCACTGTTTACAATACACAATGAGTCTAAAAAATGTAGCTAACAGTTCACAATCAGTCCATCTATGCCTAAAAATAGATGAGAGAGATCCTATATGAGTCGAATCTCATATGATAGTTGGGCATGACAGCAAACAGATCATTTTAACATGAAAAAAAGATTGAAATACGAACACTGGTTTAATATGCCTAAAACATGAGGTATCCATAAGGCCAAACTTCTGAAGGATGCATATGGGCAGGACTAAAATGAACATCGCATATAATTAGAAGATAAATAACAAACATGAAATGTGAGATGCTTGAGAAATGGAGCTGAAATGCAACTGCAAAAGTAATACCATGAGCATTATTCTTCTATTAAGTAGAGCTCATCTTATCAAGGTATCTTAAATATTACAAGACAGGCATCCAAATATCTCACGCAGCATAATCATCAAATGAGACCATTGAAATCTTTTTATTCCACATCCCCCTAGTTTTCCAGTAAAAAACTAAAGTGTCTCTTCATTCACAAGCATTTATGATTCTTTAACTCACTTCATTGTAAAATCATAACATACCCAAATCAAGTCTTAAAATCATCCAACCATACAAAGTAGGAGCTACTAACAGGCAACTGATCTGCCATGAAAAAAAGCTAACCATGCACTAATTGATCAAAGACTATATGCAACAAATTAGTTCTATAAGGGCCCATTGATGCCAAACCTTGCTGACAATTTTTCCTTGGGAACCAGTTTGTTTAGTAACAAGTATCTGACCAAGCATCTTTCCTGCATTAAAAGAACTACACTTTCTCAATTATATAAAACAAAATAATTGGTTAATCCATCAAAGCAAACCAGGAGCTATGCCTTTCATTCAACAAAAAGACAAACAACAAAAGACAGAAAATTTTTAAATATACCCCCCCCCCCAACAAAAAAAAAAAAGAAGAAGAAAAGAATAACTCTCCATCTAAGGAAAGAGAGAAGCCAATCTTCATTACCAGCTGTTTCTTCAATCTTGTCAGCCTTAACAATGTGAACTCCACCCTGAAAACCATTCTTAAATTTTCCTAATCCACGTCCACCAGCCAGGACTTGACTCTTAACCACCAACTGCACCAGAGTCGAAGGTAGCATCAATTAGTTTCGCAGTAGCAACAAGATATAACTAAACTAATCTTTGAATAGTACATTATTAGAAAACTTAAATACAGAAAGAACAACCTAAATTTAATGCATTTATTGTCTCATTCCATAATTTAACACGAAAACACTCGCAACTAATTTTTTCTTCTATTCCCCAACATTTCTTGGGAAATAAAAATTGAATCATTTGCAAATATTTGGAACAATGCTGATTGTAATTACCTCGCTTTCGCCAGGAAATACATCTTGGATAGCCTTTTTAACCTCATCAAGAGAAGAGACGGCCACACCTTTCGGGACATTGACCCCATATTTGCCCATCAATTCAGCTCCCTATCAAAATAAAACAATAGCACAGCAGTAATAGCTGCCATCAATCACCGCATCAGATCAAACAAATCTAGTATTCCAAACTGCTCAATATCTCAAACAAACGCATATTAAAAAAAATAAATAAATAAATTCAACCTCACATTCAACAGCTTCACCGAAAGAAAAAATGAGTAAAATAAAAGGAAAATAGAACTACATAATCTTTCTAATTAACAAACAAAAAAAAAAGCTTGATTTTTGCTTTCAGTTTCTTGCGAATTATACTAAAAAGACAAAAAAGAATTATCGTGCAGAAAATCACAGATACAAGGATCTAAATTTACAGATTAGTTCGCACGGTGATGCATGAAGGGGAGGAGGAGAGGGAGAGGGAGAGGTGACCTGATATTCGTGGATGTTGAGGCGGCGGAGCTGTTGGTGTTGCCATTTGCCAGCGACGGAAAGAGAACAAGAAACGAGCTTGTTTAATAATCCTCTCATTATGCTTTCTTCAAAAACCCTAGACCGAGATTATGCAAGTGTTAGGGAGAGAGCGAAGGGGGATGGCTTGCCGGAATCTAAAAATAGTGATCGGGTCAGAGCAGAAGTGGGACTGGACGCACCCTAGATTTTTCACTTTGCCTTTATTTACCTTTGGCCCTTCTATTTTTATGAATTTACAAGTCTGTGTCCTTCATGTTACGATGATTATCATTCTCTATTATTTTTCTACGTTAGGAGTATGCACTCTGTTTTAAGGTTGGACCAGGTGGTATGATATTATCCGAAGAGAGTTTTTTCCTAGAATAAAATTTCGTTCTAATGAATTTAAGTGAATAAAATTTCTTCATACTGATCCTAATGAAATAAATCTTTTTAACCATTGATAAATTATGAGAAAAACTCCTAGCTTTTCCACAGCTAATAATGGATTGAGCTTCATTTGTGTGTATTGATTTTACATGTAAAACAAATTTTATTATGCTGAAATCTACTTTTTTTTAATTTAGTTATTCAAGTAAAACGATAAGAAGTGAAGGTGTTTTTGTGCATAGCTATTGATGTTTTTTTAAAAAACTTATCGTATGACTTACCTTTCACGGTAGGGTCCAATGCTATCATAACTCATCATACAATGACTGTTAAAGATTCTCAGCTTGTTAAACAAGAGGACAAGCTTCATTTGCTGTAGTAAAGGTCATCTAATTGGCTACGTTGTTGTCCAATAAAGAGTATGGATTTGAGAATAATGTTATTAGACTGTGAGGGGATTTTTTATTAAAAAAATAAATTATAGGATTGTGTGCAAATAAAATAAAAAAAAGAAAAAAAGATTGTAGAGAGAGAAAGATCAGGTTAGGCCTAAGCGACCTAGGTTGGCTCACCCGGTCTCATACTAGGTTACTTGTCTTAGGCCTGACCCATGGCAAGCTAGTGCCCCATTTGCCTTGGGCAGCCTAGAGTGAGCTCACCTCCAGCTTGCCCTAAGAAATGGGTCACCAACTTGTCCTAAGCTAGGTCCAAAGTGAGCAAAGACCTTTAGCTTAAACCATACACACACATACTTAGCATTGCCACATAGTCATTCCTAATAATTTATATTGGAAATGACTTTTAAATGTGAGCTTTAAGGTGAAGATAAAAACATGTCAAGCATACATAATATTTGCCACAAAATGAAAAATGTTACAAACCTAGGTGTGAGATCACACTAACAAAAACACTGATACAGAGATGCCTCGATAAGTGGCAACCTACATGGACAGTGGTAGATTCGGTGAACAAATATGTATAATGGTTTGTATGGATATTAGGTTCATGTTTGGCATGAATTTAGACTTGGGCAATGGACTGCCCAAAATGTGTAGAAACACATTTATTATGGCATCATGGATGTTGACATATTGGCATAGTGATTTGTGAGAGGCAGGTCAAGGAAGATTGAAATGGTTGGGATAGTTATCGATAGTTATCGATAATTACTAGTGTTATGAAACACTGGTTAGATTTATCCTTAGGCTTGAGAAATAGTTTTTAGTTGTAAGATTTCATATAAACTATTTATAAATAGTTCATAATTAGTTTGTAGCATTCATAGTATATACATTGCACACATAAGAAAGACTTGTGTATTGTTTCCTTTAATAAGAGTAATAAAGGTTGAGATTTTCCCTATAAACTTGTGCATTGTTTTGTTCTTATTTACATGTTTTCTTCTACTTGTCTACAACAAATAAGAGATTGGAGAAAGCCTCTTAGGTATGTGAAACACTTAGAATATAGGCAAAACTTAAATGGATTTGGTGAGAATGGCTTACTCTAGTGAGGGACTAGGCTGCCACTTACAGAATGAAATTATGCTGAAAATCTTGACCTTCTGACATGTGGTATCAGACCGTGATTACGTTCAGGATAAAATAAAAAATAATTGTGTTAAAGTCGTCGTTGGAAAGTTCACAAAGTTATTGGCTTGATTTCATATGTCATAAAGTATGAAAGTATTTGGATAAAGGTTGGCAAGTCTAAAAAGCTTGATAGGGTCAATCCCTAAATATAAAGATTGATCGATCAATGATATACTTAATTGGCATCATTGAAAAGGATAATGGTCAGTATGTTAAACTTGCAGCAAAGACAAGCAAAAAATTATAGGCTACTGAGGATGTAATTTTTGTTTTGAAAAGGGTAGTGACACACATTTTAGTGGGTGGGGGCATTTCTAAACTTAAACTGCCATAACCAAAACCATTCGGTGGGGTTCAAAGTTCTAAATAATTGAAAAAAGTATGGGATATGGAGCAATGCTTTAGTGTGGCCAAGATTGATGAAGAAATATTTTTTGTCAAATAACACATACTGGATTGCACAAGAAGACTTAAAATGTTGAAATATGAGAAATCTATTTGGAAATACATAAAAGACTTTAATTCTCTCATTTTTTATATTAAAAAAATATGTGAAGAGGATAAGTTATTTAGCTTTCTATAGAGTTTGCAGCCTTGGCCACAAGCAAAATTGAGGTTAAAAAAGGTGGTTGGCTTGTCTTCTACTATCGATGTCGCAGATGAGCTAGTTAATTTCAAGATAATGGTAAAAAATGGTTTTGTTGCAACCCCTTTGAAATCCATGACAAAATATAAAAGGGAAGATAAGAAGAAGAATAAAAAAATTGGTGGAAGATTCAAGACTTCCAATAACAAGGGCAAAGGCAAGCAACCAGTTGAATTAGGGAAATAATCCAACTCAAATGCAGGTTATTTCATGTGTGATGGACCATATTACACAAAGGGAATGTCCAAAAAGAAAGAAACTTAATGCTATTATGGTTAATGACAATAAAGGTGAAGAAATAATCATGCATGTCAACCCAATACGCAACAGTATCGTATGATGGGGAATCAAGTCAACAAAGAGAGATGTTGACTGTCATTATGCAAGTGTTAGGAAAATATGAAGATATTGATTATCACTACGCAAGTATTGGGACAATAGGAAGACGTTGATTTTCTTTATTAGATTTAAGGTTTGGTTATTGGCAAGTGAGGATTGCTAAGAGGGATGAGCACAAAACAAGTGTGATTATATGTATGAGTTCTTAGTTATGTTGTTTAGCTTAACCAATACTCTAGCAATATTTTGTAATTTGATGAATGATGTGCTATATGAATTTTTGGATGACTTTATGATTAAATGTCTAGATGATACTGTTGATTTCAGTACAAGCATGGAAAACCATATAATGCACTCATCTAAAGTACTAAGTAGACTTGGAGAACATAAGTCATTTGTGAAGAAGGAAAAATATGAACTTGCAAGTGCTAAATTTATATTCTTAGGACACTTGGTAAGTATAGGTCATGTAAAAAGGACTTACAAAAAGTGCAGGACATATTAGAAACCCCGATGACAGTGCCTGAATTGAGTTCCTTTTTAGGTTTGGAAAAATATTATCATCGATTCATTAAGGGTTACAAGAAAATGGTAGCCCCTTTATATGATCTGTTGAAGAGGAATTGGGGTCGAGATTGGTCTGATGAGTGCCAATCAGCATTCGATAAGCTAAAAAGGGCAATAACATTTTTATGAGTTGAAACCGTTAGATGACATCTATTAGGGTTGAAATTCACTATGAAGATAGACAATGTTCCAAATACTCTTTTTAGAACTTAGAAGAAGTTTTCACGACCATAAATTTGGTGACAAGAGTTTTTAGCTGAGTATGACTTTGTATGGAAACATAAACTATGGCAACATGATTAAGTTATGAATGCATTGAGTAGGCATGAGGTGCTCGCTTGCTTGTTTGCTATTATAGAGGTTGAATCTGATATGCTAGAGAGATTGTACAAGGTTGTCACAAGAGACATAACTTATGCCAAACTAGTTAAACTCGTAAAAGAGGGGAAAATCCAATAGTATTGGCTGAAGAATTATTTGTTTTATACTAAAAGGTCTAATTATATGTTTTAAATAGGAAATTAAAGAAACACTTATGTCAAAAAAATCAAGACCTAGAATGGGATGGACATCCAGAACAAGAAAGAATGTTGGCATTATTGTCCCAAACATATTTCTAGCAAAAAATGGAACAAGACATTGAGTTTTATGTAAAAATATATCAGGCACATATCCATGTAAGGTTTATGGTGGAAAAAAGCTAGATTATTACAACCTTTGTCGATTCTAGAAAGGCCTTAAGTTTTAGTTTTAGTGTGTTTTGTTATAGGGTTTTTGAAAATGAGTGGAATGGGTGTTATTATGGTTGTAATTCATAGGTTCATGAAACATATTGTAATTATGATTACGCTAATAGTATGCATTATCAAAATAATTGTTGGGTTATTCAATAAAAATGTTGTGAAGAATTTTGGGGTTTCATCTAATATTATAAGTAATCATGATATATGATTCACTAGTAGGTTATGGACTGTATTATTTGGCTTCATGTAAACACAACTAGAATTCTCAACTACTAACCATCCACAGATTGATAGGCAAATAGAAAGGGTCAATGCTTTGCTAGAGGAATAATTAAGACACTATGTGATAGCAACTCAATGAAAATTAGCTAGAGTTGCTTGATAGCGCTCCATTATATTATAACCTTCATTGATCATCGGCCATATATGCAAGTCCATTTGAATTGGTTTTAGGGGTGTAGACCCAAACCCCAACTAATATTATAATGCATAAATTAAGGACATAAGGCCCAACCATATATAGATTTGCAAGGGAAAGATAAAAGTTGTTTAAACAAGCTTAAGACAATTTATATAAGGCAAGCAAACAAATACAAAAATACACAAATCTAATATGAGTACCATTAAAGTTTGATGAAGATGACAAGGTGTTGCGAAAGTTTTTTCATATATTAAAAAAAATAGTTTGAAAGAATTGACACTGAGGGCTGGTGCTAAATTATAATGGGTTGTTTAGGATTAAGGAGAAAGTAGGGGATGTTGCTTATAGGTTTAACCACCGGGAACACTAAAGTTTCATTTAACATTTTGTATGAGCTATTTGAAATCTTTTTCATAAAGATCATGAAGATCTAGAAATAAGTAAGTCAGATCATTATGGATCATGAAAGACTTGGGCAACATAATTAGAATAGGCGGATTGAGTTTTTAGTGAAATGAGAAAATAACCAAGAGGTTTTGGAGGAAAGAGTTACTGATTTATAAAAGTTCAAAGATTTATTGTATTATTATCTCGTTTATATTTCAATAAAGATATTATTTCCTTCTAAGGGAAAGTTTGTTATAGATTAAGGGTGCAAGGTCACGTTAATGAAAATACTACTATAAAGATGTCCTGGGAAGTGGTAGATTTAGTAAACAATATGTATAATGGTTCATACAGACATTGAGTTCATGTTCAATATGAATTCAGACTTGGGAGATGGATTGTTTAAAATATGTAGAAACACATCTATTGTGGCAACATGGGTGTTGACAAATTGGCCTAATGATTTATCAGAGGCAGATTAATAAAGATTACAATAGTTGGGACAATTATCAAGAGTTACTAGTTTTGTGGAAAACTAGCCAAATTTATCATTAGCTTTGGGAGATAGGTGTTAGTTGTAAACTATGTATAAATAAGCCATAATTAGTGTGTAATAAGGTTGTTAAAAACATTTTTTAACACTACATGAAATATACAATATAAACTTGGATCGTAAAATCATAAAATCGCAAGTAAAATATTTGAACTAATTAAAAAAAGCAACATGACAGCAAATAGATTTTTTAAATGGATGAAACTATTTTAAAATTATAAGCAAAATGTAGCCTACCAAGAGATAATACACACTAGTTCTTATCACTGGTAGCTTAATATCAAAACACTAGTGAATGTAGTCTATTTTAAAATTTATATACCGGTAGCTTAATATCAAAACATTAGTGAATGCATGGTTGTCGAATTTCAAGAATTTGACAAGACTTCTTTTCCCCTAGTTATATATGCACCAAGCAGGGTCACCTGTTTTGAGATTGCCATTATTCTTTCATACATGCTAGTTTTTATTGTTAGTGATTATGGTATTTGCGTGTGTCATATGCCAAGATACATGGCAGCTGCTAATGAAATTGAACTAAAGCAAACCCGATTTATATATATATATATATATATATTTGTTTTATATGCATTCATCGCTTTTCACCTGCTTCTTTTTTATGGGTATATTATATACCCATAAAAAAGAAGCAGGTGAAAAGCGATGAATGCATATAAAACAAGGGCTTGATTCATGGTTGAGAAAGAAGCGATCAAGTATAAATCAATCAGAGAATATATAGAAAAAAAATCACTAAAAAGAGACAAAATCCTTTAATTTTCTATTCCTATCCTGTTTCTATAAGCCTTAGTCTGATGGGCAGAGACAGTTAATATCAGACTTGGAGACTAGCAAACCTTGATTGAGTAGTAGTTGCTAGAACCTTTTATTTTCCTATAGTACTGGATTCAATCAGGAAGGAATACATGCTTCTTTGTAGTAACCATCAAATTTTCAATTTATATTATACAAGCACTTGTGATCAGAGTATATGTACAATAAATGGTCCAATGATTTTTTGATATATAAACAAAACACTCCAACTAAATAATTTCAATTGAAACCAAAACTAATTATTCTTAGATTTTTTTCTACTAATAAATTGTGCAAGAGCCCAATATATATATACACATACAAGACTACACAACTCAATTCGTTCTTAACATTGCTTAGTAAATTCATAGAACAATGAATTGTCGACACAGTCCATTTTTATGACCTGCAGGTAAGGCATGCAAAATTTCGAAAGAGAAAATATTATACACACAGACATGAAAGAATATATGTACAAGAAATAATTGCAATCTCAAAATCTAGCAACATACCGAGTACAAGAACCCGTTGCAGTGCCAAGAAGATTAACTTGATTAATCTCATGGATGAGAAGGAAGAAGAAAAGATTAGCAGATTAACAGAACATAATGTGTTTACCAAATTTTTAGCACCATAAAGATTTCCTCTTGTTGCAAGATTAACAACAAGTTCAAGATCATTTAACTGCTAAGCCACCAAAAAATGATATAAGATTGATGGCCCTCTTTCGCATAATAAAACATGACAGAAAAAAGAGAATCCAACAAGCAAACCTAGCCACTAATGAAAGGCACAATTATTGCTTCATTTACAGTGGTAAGCAAAACCACAGAGAGAGTGAAGAGTGGAGACTGGAGACTGAAGACAATTAGATCAAAGGCAAACGAGGTAAGAAAAAAATGGGTGTTTAGAGAGAGAGATTAACAAAGAGTGGAAGACTAGAAGTTGTTGTGCTGCTGGTGTTAGCCTGTTAGGGTTGAGAATGTGAGATTTGGACAAAAGGCATAGGGGAAAGGGAGGTTGGGGAGTGGGCAAAAGGCAAAGTTGGGACTCAGGAGGGAGAGTCAATAAATTTTATAACATTTGTCAAATCGTAAACTCGATCCGAGTTTACCGAGTTTGCTGGTTTACGAGTGTTTAACCTGGTTTTATATGTTATATACAAGTTAAATCGTAAAATTGTATGATTTTACGAGTCAACTCATGATTTTGACAACATTGGTGTGTAGCATGCAAAATGTGCATTGCATACACAATAATGACTTGTGTATTCTTTCCTTTGTTAAGATTAATAAAGGTGTACGAAACACTTCGATTAAAAACAAAACAAGAGTAAATTTGGTGAGAAAGACTAGGTCTAGTATGGGATTAGGTTTTCATATAGGGATTGAAATTTTAATGAAAGCTTTAACCTTGTGACAAGTTATTTTTAGAGTGCGGTTATGTTTTGGACAAGATAAGAAATAGACATGTTGCATTGTCAGCAAGTTTATGAAACTATAGGTTTGACTTCACATGTCATATGGTATGGAAGTAATTCAAGAAACGTTGGCATGTCTAGAAGGCTTGATAAGGCTAATTCATGAATATAAAGATTGTTTGATCAATGATAAACTTGAATTGGCTATGAAAATCATTAAAAAGACTAGTGGAAAGTATGTTGAACTTGTGGTAGTGATGAACCGAAAGTTATAGGTTATTAAAGATGACATTTTTGTCTTAAAAATGTAACGACCCGGCTTTTTCAAGGCTAAAATCGCTGGAATTTTTTTTCGTTCGGTTTCTAGATGTTTTTCACCATATCATTCTTCAGATTTATCATTGCATTCTGTTCATTAACAAGGCACAATCTATGTAGGATAACGTAAATCAACATTCCCATAGAATGGATTCTCAATACACATGCCCATAATATTATTTTTCTATACTCATAGGTTTACATTACATCATATCGACATACTCATAAATTCACATTCTTGTTCTAATCTTGTTATCATCACGAATTCATATAAGAGTGTCGAACAACACGTTACATAACTAGTACTTTTGTTATCTTGACCCCATGTAATTTTCACAACACGACATCCTCATTAGATGAATACCTCATATGAATATTCATACACATCATATCAACTTGTTCGTACATTCACATCCGTGTTCCATTTCAATTTTTCATTACTGGTCTTGACAAAAGAGGGTCGGATGATTAATTGAGTGATTAACACGTCTGTTCATGCAAAACTCATATCACTCATAACATGCGAATATATATTTATTTTCAAAATGTGTGAGTCGCGAAACGAGCTTCCTTATGCACCATGTTGGTATGATGTTCTTGTTACAGCACAAGGTAATTTCAAGCATTATAAGCAATTTAAAAAAGCATAATATAACAATATTAATGTTACATTTCATTCATGGACCAAAAGAGCATAATTCTTTCATTTCTCTTTATGTAAATACCACCATTAATAATTCATCAATTACTGAGGCCAATTACAATACTCAAACCCGATCATTCATCTCGAATACTGTTAGCCGAACTAATGTTATTCTTTATTTAAAGAATAACAATTTTAGTTCTTTCATATACTTAGTATATACAAAATGTAGTATACATGAACACATCATTTCTTAAAACTAACTCATAACACTCAAATCCGACTATCCTCTTAGGATGCCATCAACTAAAGCCAATAATTTATTCATCCAAGTCATCCACTTAGGATGTTATTGGTCGAAGCAAGTCATATACTCATCCTGGTTATGCAATTAGGGTGCCGTTAGCCGTAGCTAATCATTTGTTCATCCCAGTGATCCATTTAGGATGCTATTAGCCAAAGCTAGTCATTTATTCATCCTGGTTATCCAATTAGGGTGCCATTTACCGAGCTAATCATTTATTCATTCTGGTCATCGCCTTAGGATGCCATTAGTCGAAGCTAATCAATCATTTGTCCTGGTCATCCATTCGGATGCCATTAGCCGAAGCTAATCATTTATTCATTATGGTCACCCCTTAGGATGCCATTAGCCGAAGCTAATCAATCATCTATCTCAGTCATCCATTCGAATACCATTAGTCGAAGCTAATCAATCATTTGTCACAGTCATCCATTCGGATGCCATTAGTCGAAGCTAATCATTTGTTCATCCCGATCATTTGCTTTGGATGCCATTAGTCGGAGCTAATTAATCATCCGGTTATCCATTTGAATGCCATTAGCCGAAGCTAATCATTTGTTCATCCTGGTCATCCACTTAGGATGCCATTAGCCAAAGCTAATAATTTGTCAGTCGTGGTCATCCATTTAGGATGCCATTAGCCAAAGCTAATTATTTGTCAGTCCCGGTCATCCATTTAGGATGGCATTTATGAGTTTCGACCATTCACTTAGGATGCCATTAGCCGAAGCTAATCATTAACCCGTCAATCATTCCAGAGGCAGTTCATGTAATTCTATAAGAAGATATTATATCATTTGTAATACACCAACAAACATTCCATAACAGTTTAGCATTTAGTACAACACAAAAATAAACCCTTCATATTTTTCATCCAACCATTCATGACAATTAATGTTCAATACAATACAACAATAGATCCCTCGTAATACTTATACAACCATTTATGATAATTAACAATTACTATAATACAATAGTAGATCTTTCGTAATACTCATACAACCATTCATGACAATTTCATTCAATATAATACAATAGTAGATCTTTCGTAATACTCATACAGCCATTCATGACAATTTCATTTAATATAATACAACGGTAAATTATTCGTAATACATTCATCACAATTACATTCAATAATATGAAACGGTAGATCCTTTGTAATATACATACAACCATTCATCACAATTACATCCAATAAAAATACAACAATACATCCTTCGTAATACATTCGTCACAATTACATTCAATATGAATTAAAACGGCAGATCCTTCGTAATACTCATACTACCATTCATCAGCAACCCAACTTCATAATAGTCCAATTAACATCTCATATTCGGTTTAATATTCATCACAACACAATAATATATCCACCTCAAATGGGTCATTTTAGAACACTAACATTTTCTTCATTGTTTCAACATTCATCAAGAACTCGATCAACATTTCATAGTCGTTTCGACAATTATCAAGAATTCAATCAAACACTTCATCGTTGTTTCATCATTCAACAAGGATTTAATAAAATATCATCATAAGTAAATCATTTCAAAAATAAACATCATACGAGAAAAAGGTGGAAACCACCTACCTGCTCCACTTGTGGGTTGTCATTGTCCTGGTGATGGTCCGATCTTGACTATATCACCTAAGACATCAATGGTCACAAATTAGTACTTTTGCATCTTTAAATCACATTCATCACCAAACTTATTTCAAGAGTCCATATGTACATATTCAAGTGTTCCACATTTTACACCATTATATAATGAAATTGTTGCAAGCATTTAAGTCATTTCTGCCCAAGGGTTTATTGCAGAAAATCAGCAGCGAAACTGATTCGTCATTGGTCACACAATTCAGTAGTGAAAACTAGTTCGCTGTAGCCCGCACACTTTGACAACGAAAACTAGTTCACTACCAGCCGCACAATTCGGTAGCGAAAACTGTTTCGCTGTAGATATCACAATTTCAACAGCAAATGCTACTTCGCTGTAGTCAACATGCTTTTGGCAGCGAATGCTAATTTGCTGCAGGCAACTTGATTTCGACAGCGAATCACACTTTTGTTGTAGACAACACAACTTCAGCAACGAACACAAATTCGTTGCAGAATACACAATTCGACAACGAACACCTGATTCACTACGAACAACACAAGTTCGACAGCGAACACCTGATTCGCTATGGAATACACAATTCGGCAGCGAATACCTGATTCGCTATGAAATACACAATTCGGTAGCCAAAACTTGATTCATTACGGACAACACAAATTCTGCAGCAAACACTTGAATCGCTGTGGAATACACAATTCGATAGCCAAAACCTGATTCGCTGCGGACAACACAAATTCAGCAGCGAACACGTGATTCGCTGCGGACAACACAAATTCGGCAGTGAACACTTGAATCGCTACGGAATACACAATTTGATAGCGAACACCTGATTCGTGCTGGCAACACAAATTTGGCACTGAACACCTGAATCGTTGCGGAATAAACAATTTCAGTAGCGAACACCTGATTCACTGTGGAATACACAATTCGCCAGGAAACACCTGATTTGCTGCTGACAACACAAATTCGGCAGTGAACACCTGATTCGCTGCCGGCAACATAAATTTGGCAGTGAACACCTGATTCGCTACGGAAAAAATGAATTCAGCAGCGAACACCTGATTCACTGTGGAATACACAATTTGACAGCAAACACCTGATTTGCTGCTGACAACACAAATTCGGCAGCGAACACCTGATTCGCTGTCGGCAACACAAATTCGGTAGTGAACACCTGATTCGTCGCGGAATAAAAAAATTCAACAGCGAACACCTGATTCACTATGGAATACACAATTCAGCAGCAAACACCTGATTCACTATTGACAACACAAATTCGATAGTGAACACCTGATTCACCACGAACAACACAATTCGGCAGCGAATACCTGATTCACTAGTAAATACACAATTCGGCAGTGAACACCTGATTCGCGCTGCAGACAACACAAATTTAGCAGCAAACACTTGATTCGTTGCGGAATACATTCGACAGCAAACACTAGTTCGCTAAAGACAACATAAGTTCGGCAGCGAATATTGATTCGCTGTAGGCAACATAGTTTGCGGTAGCGAACACTAGTTCGCTACAGACTACACAAGTTCATTTAGCAAGGTTTTTCTGAATTCATTTATTCAATGTTTTCAATTACATTATGGTAATACATCAACACCACCACTAGCAATTTCATAATTCATAAGTGTTCATTTTTTGTCATGGACTTAATTCCCTTAAGGTGTTCGTCATAATGAATTCTCTCGTTGTTCCCTCAATACTTATGGTTGGACATTGCTGCCCATTACACTTAGCTACATATGCAAATCATCATATTTCTCACAAGTATAATCACAATCACAATTCACAATTCATTCTCCAGATTCACAATTACACTTGTTCATTCATTAAACAAACAAAATCGAAGCATTATATGGTGTTCTTGTTTCAGCTACAACATGCTTTCAAGGTTCATTAATAACTCAATTTGCTTTTAACATCATTCCACCACCTTTCCATATAATTTCATCAATCAAATATGTAAAATTTACATCATTAACACAAGTATGATTCTTTTATTGATTCAAAAATGTTCCTAGAAGTCTCATAAGATCATCATCCATGCATTTTGTCACTTTAATTCATATTCTATGCAGCCCTCACTTTGGCCGACCCTCCCCTAGGTTCATGCATTTAAAATCGTTCATGTATCTTGAGTAAGGGTTTATACATGTGTTCATTCATCTTTTGTTCTATATAGGTCTGTCCAATTAGTCAAAATTCCTTGAGTTAAAGTGCAAGAACACCACCCCTTCCATTTTCGAGTTTTCTTCCCTTTCCCTTTTGTCTGAAATATGGGGTAACAACCAGCCAAGAGAAGGATATTAGTCTTACCTCATGTTTTTAGACAGTCTTTGAGTAGGTCTTGGTGGTATGGTTCTTCCCTCAAGTCTCGGTTTTCTGCCCTTCTTCCTCTGCTGGCTGTTTCCAGTCGGCCCTAGGCTCTTTTTTTTTCCCATGATTTCAACTGTTCAACCTTCCCTCTCCCTCTCCCTTCTCTCTCACGCCCAAGAAGGGCACATGTAGTTGGGGTTTGGTCAAGATTTCTTTGGAAAGGGAAAGAGAAGAAAGGGTATGCTGCTGGGCACATGCAGCAAAGTTGTTGAGCTCTATTTGTGTTATCTTTGAGCTGGTTTCCATTCCCCTTCTCCCTTAGAATAGGTTGGTCCAACACTAATTTTTTTTGTTAGGTTTTACAGTGTCATTGCCGATTCAGAAATCGACAGCCACATACTGTATCGTTGCCGATTCAGAAATTAGCAGCGAGAACTGCGCCAGTGTCGATTCATAAATCAGCAGCCAGACTGTGCCGCTGCCGATTCAAAAATCAACAACGAGAACTGCACCACTGCTAACTTATAAATCAGCAGCCAAACTATGCCACTGCCGATTCAGAAATCGGCAGTCAACTAGGTTGCTTTTGAATCATAAATTGGCAGCTAAAAACTGTGGCGCTGCTGATTCAGAGATCGGCAGCCAAAAACTGTGCCGCTTTTGAATCATAAATCGGCATCCAAAAACTACGTCATCTCTAAATCAGCAGCGATGGTGGAGTCATTTTTTTATGTTTACAAAAAATGAAAGTGGCATGCGTCCCAATATATGAATGCACGTCCAAACTCAAATTGTCAACATCAAAATCATTTAGTGGGTTCAAAGTCCTAAAGAACTAGGAAAAAAATTTTAGGTTATGAAGCAGTGCTTTAGTTTGGCCAAGATTGATAGGGGTAAACAAGTGGACATCACCGTTATGTACTTGATAGGTGATGCAAAACTATGGAGGAGAACTATAATTAAAGATGAATTTAATGATGGATGACTCATGATTGATACTTGAGAACATATGAAACCAGCATTTATATCAAATAACACATCCTAGATTGCACAATAAGACTTGAAATGGTTGAAATAGAAGGAGTCATTTCAAGAATATATATAAAAGACTTCAGTTATTTTATTTTGGATATTGAAAATATTTTTCAAAAGGGAGAGATTTAATGTTATTTTGGTTAATGAAAATGAAGGTAAAATAACAGGCATGCACGTCTACCTAATATGTGTGTTAAATTGTTTAATTGCTTAAATGAAGGATTTGGTGGATAAATTTATCCTTGTAAAAAATGATCTGATACAGATTGATGCATTGAGATAGAGGAAATTAAGTGCAATAAAGATTGTAATTTGTGTGAAAATTAGAGTTAATGACTAATATGTGATGATCATGTTGGATTTAGGAGCTAGAAACACCTTTGTTGCTTATAAATTAGTGAATTAGCTTAGGTTGTGGTTGAGTAACATTTACACCAAAATAAAAGTAGTGAATGCTAAGGTTAAAGGATAATGGGAATAGCTTACAGTGTGTTGTTAGTCCTAGAATAGTGAAAAGGGAAGCATAATTTATTGGTAGCGATATTAGATGATTTTAATGCCATTCTTAGCCTAGATTTCTTGAAGAAAACCAAAATCACCATAATTCCATACTTTAATGGTATTTTAATTGCCAATAAACTATGTCCTAGTTTTGTTTCTTGCTATAAAGCTTTGGTGGCTAAATATAAAAAGAGTGGCAATAACATGATTTTGACCACCGTTATTGACAAGGCCTTGAGAAAGGGAGAGGAAGTCTTCTTGGTATCAATAACACATGATGGGGAATTAGGTTAACATGAAGAGACGTTGATTGCCATGGTGAAAATGGATGTAGAAATACACAAATCTAAAACAAAGACCATTGGAGTTTGACGAAGGTGATAAGGTGTTGCTAAATTTAACTTCACATATTTAGAAGAAAAAAATAGTTTGGAAGAATCAACTCTAAGAGCTAGTGCCAAGTATGATGAGCTATTTGAGATTAAAGAGAAAATAAGGGATGTTTCTTACAAGTTAAAGACACCAAAAAGACTAAAGCTTCATCTAATATTTTGTGTGAGTTATTTAAAATATTTTCATTAAGATTATAAGGATCTGGAAAGAAGTAAGTCGTAGCATAAGATCATGGATCATGGAAGACTCGAGCAGTATAAGAAGAATAGGCAGATTGAGATTTTAGTAGAATGGTAAAATAACTAAGAGGTTTCATGGGAAAAGAAATACTAATTTGTGGTAGTTTGAAGACTTATTGCAAGAGTATCTCACTTTTATTTTGATGAGGTGTCAAGTCCTTCTGGTGGGGGAGGTTTGTTGTAGATTACGGGTGTGAGGTCGCGTTAACAAAAACATTCTTGTGAAAATGTCTTGGGTGGTGACATCCTAAATGGATAATGATAGAATTGGCAAGCAATGTGTATAACTGTTTATATGGATATTGGGTTCATGTTCAACATAAATTTAGATTTTGGTGATGGATTGTCCAAAATGTGCAATAACACATCTACTTTGGTAGTATAAATGTTGGCATATTGTTCTAGTGGTTTGTGGGTGGCAACCCAAGGAAGATTGTAATAGTCGGGGTAGTTATCGATAGTTTTGTGAAAACCTGACCAGATTTGTTATGAGTCTTATGAGGTATTTTTTGGTTCTATGTATAAGTAGGCTATAATTAGTGTATAGCATGCACTGTACATGCATTGCATGCATAAGAAATATTTTTGTATTGTTTCATTTGTTAAGAGTAATGAAGGTTGGGATTTTCTTGTAATCCTATGCATTGTTCTATTCTTGTTTACTTGTGCTTTTCTACTTGTCTATAACAAACAAGAGATTAAGGAATATCTCTTAAGTGTGTGAAACACTTAGATTATAGGCAAGGCACAGGTGAATTTAAAGAGAAATATCGAGTCTAGTGGGGGACTAGATTGTTGTATAGGGATTGAAAATCTAATAAAACACTTGACCATGTGACAAAATACTTGATTGTCATGGGTGTACTTGTCACATGTTATGGACAAGTGTGTTAATCATGTCATTCATATCTATAGGTGGAGCTTGTGCTTATATGCAATATGGCTTTTGGTAGGTGTGAGTGTAAGTGAAGGGTGTAAAAGATGACAAGCTTTTTTTATATGCATTGAATCTTGAAAATTAGGTGAAAAGTATTTTAGGTGTGCTAACAATTATTCATATGCAATGGAAATATACCTGGATTTGAAAACCTTTACACCATTAGTAACTCATAATGATGTGATGTGGAGTGCATCGTATGTTTTTTTTATGGGGTGTATGCAATGTATGGTTTTTCATTATAAGCAATATAGAGTTTTTGGCGTGAAGAGCTTATAGGATAATAGGTGGACATAAATGGAGTGAAATTTTTGGTGTGGTAATAGAGCTTGTTTCTAAAGATTTTGCATGTTATGGATGTGGAGGGACAATTAACTTTTCAATTTTAATTTGAATGTAAGTTGAACATACGTTATCATAAGCAGAGCAGGCTTTTACTTTATGGGATTTTGTTCTAGGGATGATAATTATTAGGAGTCAAATGCGTTTTATGGAGAGTCACCAGAAAACCTAGAGTGCTTGAATTATTTAGTATGTCTTTCACGGAGAAGCAACTGTGATGTAGATTTCTATTTAAATATCTATTTTTTGCACAAGTGTGCCATGCCATGGGGAAATATTTTAAAAAAATTGAATGGTGTTCTAAGGTTATAAATACCCTTTCCATCCTCCTTTATTCATAATAAAACCATACTTTTCAGCTACACCTTTTTTATTAACCCCAACTATCATTCTTGCACCTTCATACAAGTCATCATCCTCCATCTCTTCATTCTCTACTTAGGTGAGTGTCTATCTTAAAAAATTTTGAATGGTGTTCTTGGGTTATATATACCCTTTACATCATTCTTTATTCATAATAAAACTACACTTTTCAGGTACACCTAATTTTATTAACCCCAACTATCATTCTTGCACCTTCAGACAAGTTATCATCCTCCATCTTTTCATTCTCTACCTAAGTGAGTGTTTATCCTTGTTTTACTTTCTATTTATCCCATCAATATAGCTTTTGTTGCTACTTGGTGAAGGATAATCTTATCAGATAGAAGTACCTATTCCAATGTAACACCATCAGATTCCTCAATCCAATACAAAGATGTTTGCCCAAGTGTAATCACACTCAGGATGATAAAGAGGATAAACACAAATATATTAGGAATATGTTATGAGGCAAAAGTGTCTCATAATAAGGAGAGAATAAGTAAAATCATTAGTGGATAGGAGATGTGGTGAGTCATAAATTATTATACATATATGCATGTTTAGGCAAGGCTATACATTACCTTTGACTAGTTTAGTGAACATATTCACATGCTACAAAATATGTTTGAGTCAACTGCATCCAAATGGCTAGGTGATATTGACATCTTTCATGAGGTTTGTGTCATTTTTTGGAGAAAATCACACATACACACTTTCTGTTTCTAAAACCTATTATGAATTAAGGGGGAACCGATGGTAGTGAGAATACTGCCTGGTTTTTTTATATTTCATTGCCATTCTTGTAGTCCTTTAAATAATATTTTCTAGTTAGGTTAAAATATGTACTAGAATGGAAGTGTGAATAGATATTAGTGAGGTACAATGGACATGTCTTGCTGTTAGGAGGTTATGAAAAATAGGGTTGTTGCTCAATTTAAAGAGTACCTGCATCAGATTGTAACACTTTATCCACTTTGACCAATTTTGAACTAATATTTTGTAACCAACTTCATGATAGCCAATATCATTATGGCATGGTTATTTTATAGTGGTTATTAGAGTAATGTGTTTAGGATATGAAACTTATTTCAAAGTGTCAGTTTTTTATTCCTTTTCGCAATTTACTTTATATTTTCTTGCAACGGGTATAAGTACTGGTAAGAGGTGAGTCAGCATAAAGAAAGCAATAAAAGTCACTAACACAAAGGAGAAAAACTCTCAAGAGGAATTAAAAGCTCATCCTAGTGATGATATGGAGTTAGAGAGAGTCAATCATGCCATTACCAAGTTGGCATCAAGGTGTGGGCGTAATACTTCCCCTTCATGTTATTTCATTCATTGCTACCACTAGCACATGCATTATCATGGATGCTTCTCCCTAATTTGTTAGCAAGCTCCACACACTTAGTTGCCCATAGTCTTCCTAAATTTCAAAAGAGTAGCTATGGTATTAGCTATTGCCAATAAGACTTTTTGAGTCATCAAGCAATCAATTTTGTTCGTCCTAGGGATATTGTGTTGTCAGAAAAACATAGCAATGCAGTTACATAATTGTTTAAATAAAACCTTTAGTTTATAGGGTGAACCACAAGAAAACTATAAACACGTTGTCTCATATTTTGTAGGTAACCTATGAGGTCAATCACTCTTATGCCTATAATTTTTGTGATCACTTGAGTGAAGCTTAATTAATGTTTTTTCTTGTAATCCTTTATTTATCCTTTACTTGTCATTCTCTCTCTCTCTCTCTCTCTCTCT
>Ga0325411_1000097_pt1 | contig 84144 bp, 37 predicted proteins | sample PopdelMetagenome_13_FD_206181 | JGI IMG/M metagenome (GOLD analysis project Ga0325411, IMG submission 206181) | Populus deltoides microbial communities from Bellville, Georgia, United States - Xylem-PdIQD-R4 | ecosystem: Host-associated > Plants > Phyllosphere > Stem > Wood/Secondary xylem... | reverse complement strand
AAACATCGTCACAAACATATCCTATTTTCTCTATCAGAAGCACCATAGTACATAAATGAATGGCATTGGTGAAGAATTGATGGCTTCATCTTTGAAAAACAACTGGACCGTCAAACCTTGTCCTCAGAATATGTATGGAATCACACTATTATTAAGAAAAAAATTAACACTAAAATAAAAAAATAAACAACAAGTTAACCTAAAACCAAAAATGATCTGGATCATTTATTTTTTTAATTTGATCGGAGATATAAACTTAATTTTAATATATATAAAAGTTAGTCCTTTAATATGCACTCGAGGATATGTGAAAGTTTTGCACTTAATTATTTTCTGAAATTTTGAAGTAAAATGGGATATAAATATTTTTATTTTTAATACATAAATTTTTGTTAAGCTACAAAGCTTATTATTTATTATCTATAGGACTTAAGTTTAAGAAAGAAAAAAAAATGGTGTGATGGACCAAAGCATTGAAGCCCATCTCTCAAATCATTGAGCTAAAGCTCAGTCCTAAAATCCTCACAACTTGAAGCCGGGCTAGTCCATAGTGCTCACCTTACATCCTCCCAAATGGCAGCTCTTGCATCTCCCACTGAACTTGCCTTTGTCTCAACACCAAACCAAAACCAAAACCAAGACAAAAACACTACCTTCCTCTGGGTTCAATGCCAGCACTTCATGTCCAAAAGGAACAACAAGAATTACATCAAAGTTTGAAACTTTCTTGTCTTAACAGCAAGATTTGCGTCAAAGTTTGAAACTTTTCAGGTAATAATTGTTACTGGTATGCAGTTTTTGCCTCTTCTTGTTATTGGGTTCCGTTGAATATTAGTAATGGTTAGTAGATCATCTACTAGATTCTTGAATATTTGTATAGCATCTATTTGCAAAGCCAAGCATTTAAAAAGAGCAGAAATTGTGATTATTGATGGTACAATACTAGGTGTTTTGCCTGATGTTGTTACTTATGATACACTGATCAATGCTTACTCTCGTTTTGTTAGTTTTGAGGCTGCTTATTCAGTTCTTGATAGAATGAAAGAAGCTTGTATAAACCCTGGTGTTTTTACTTGTAATTCTTTGATTGCTGGTGCTATGAGGCATTGTTTGTTGTCGAAATGTATGGATTTGTTTGAGGAAATGCTTGAGTTGCGGATAAAAGCTGATGTTTGGAGTTATAATACTTTGATGCGTTGTTTTTGTAAGCTAGGAAAGCCTGATGAAATGAATCGGGTTTTTACGATATTATACTTTGTTGTTTATCTCCTTCTCCAGCTACGTTTAATGCTATGCTTAAGGGGCTTTGCAAGAATGGTTTTGTCGAGAATGCACTCATGTTGTTTAGGAATTTAAAGAGACACGGGTTTGTTCCTTCATTGGTTACTTCTAATACTCTTATTAACAGGCTGTGTAAAGCTCGGAGATTGAAGACAGCTAGGTGAATGCTCAAGGAGCTTGGGGCATCTGGGCTTGTTCCGAATGTTATAACTATACCACAGTTATGACATGTTGCTTTAGATCTAGGAAATTTGAACAAGGGTTTGAGATTTTTTAGGAGATGATTGATAAGGGGTATACCTTTGATGGTTTTGCATATTGCACAGTTGTTAGTGCTTTGGTCAAGACTTGTAGAATTGAAGAGGCAAGTCATTATATGGAGGGGATGGTGACATCTTATAATGCACCGATTAATTTGAACTGCAAAGGTAGTAAGTTGGAAGTGGCATGTGAAATACTTGATGAAATGGATAAGGTTTAGAATGTGATGAGTAGACACACATGATTCTGATGAATGGGTTGTGTGAGGAAGGTGATGTTTATGGGGCCATGGAGTATATGAATGTAGTGGGTTTCAATTCAAACTTGGTTGCTTTAAACACAATGGTTGATGGGTGGTGTAAAGCTGACTGGATTGATTGTGCTTTGAAAATCTTTGATTCAATGGATACAAGGGATTCTTTTAGCCACTCCTCCTTGATTCACAATCTTTGCAAGGATGGAAGGTTCCGTTGTGCATCCAAGCTCTTGCTCTCTTGTGTTAGAAGTGGCATGAGTATACTCCCATCTACTAAGCATGCAGTTTTTGACAGTCTTAGTCGTTCTGGTTGTCAAAGAGAAGCAAAGAGACTTAAATCTGAAATTAAACTGGCTCTTTCAGCATTCGTTTAGGTGCACTGTGGAGGTGGAATGTTTTTCTGGCACTTATTTAATTTGTTAGTGATTTACAATGCAAAGCCCATTTTGTTGAAATAGAACTGCAAACATTGACAGTTACGTTTAGAGCTCCCAAAGTGCTTCTTGTGCTAATAAGACCTATTGTACAAAATACAAATTGGTCTTATGAACCAGCTGGTAAATTGGAAACTGAATTTCATTAATATCATTCGAGCATCACCATTGTAACATTGTTCTTGACGAGAGCACGTTTGGCCAAATCTACTCTTGCTGAAGAAAGGACAGTTTACCAACCATGCCAATCTTGGTGGATGAAGGAAGAACAGACACATGACAGTTTTTATTGCTGGTGGTCTCACAGGTGAAACTCTTTTATATATCAATGATGGTCTTGTTGGACTACTTTTGAGTTCAAATTTAATGATAAACTTGATTGTACACTACTGTTTCACTGTCAAAGCACTTTTTTATTTTTTTGGATCAGCAAGTTGAAAAAACTTGTTTATGGTTTTGTGGTTATGTCGTTGCTTTGCTTTCATTGCTGATTTGTTGGGGACGAGTGTAAAGGAGCTGTAGCATTTCAACTGCTGCAAAGTGAGGATTATTTTCATGTTAACTAATGAACTTTCCTTGCTGAATATATTAGGTTCATCTTTCCCCTTAATTTAAGATTTTCCTTGGAATTTTTGCTGTCTTTTCCCAAATACACGAAAAGTTGATTGTGATCCATCATAGTTTCCCAGTTACAAAACTCATGTTGTCAGACCTCTGAACAGCTGAGCTTCAATCCCTTTCTCCACTGGTTGATGCTGCTGTATATTTCCTTCATCCATCCCTCCTTTAATGCAACAGGTTGGTAAGGTAGAACCCATTTCTTGTGCTCTGTTTGTATCGAGCCATCCTGTTCCAGACACCACTGACGTCTCTCTCAATCCAGTATGTGGCCGCAGCAATAACCTTCTTAATCACTAATCATTTTTCGGGCAAATCACTTCGATCGGTAATGCAGATAAAGCTAGGAGATTTTCAACACACTAAAATTATTTTGTAGCATAGTAATTTCACCCCATTTCTAAACTTCACATCACATATATCAACTTTTCAAGGAGTTTAATTCAACGTAGGTTGAGCAATACTTTGTCCTCAATACAACAAAACATTCTTCATTGTTTGTGTTGCCCTTTTGTTTTTTGTTGCCTTTTGTTCTCTAACTACAGTTCATGGACATTTCTAGGGTATCCACCAGTGCGATGATTGATGGAACAGCTTTCCATAATCTGTGCCACATGAGCTGTAACATCCCGCATGTCTTGCAAGCTGACACTCGGTTGCCTGCGCAAGCTACTGAAGTGTTTTCTACAAGAGATTATTACTTGGAAATTAGAGGTGGTCCGTGTGCATCAAATCAATCATAGGAGGTGGTCCGTGTGCATCAAATCAATCATAGTATAGGGATTTACCTTAAGAGTCAGTAATTATACAAGGCCTCACTATAATTGACCAGTTAAACAGTTCTGTTCTACATGAACTCGGAGCACTGTGGGCAAAGGTTGTTAGCATGTGACCCGAGGATTAGTTGGGTCAAATGTTTGATACCTTCAAGGAGCTCTGAAATAGCATGACACAAGACTTTGCTAGTGTTTTCTATAACCCACCTTGAAAAAACAGAAGAGACAAACATCCAATCCCTCTGTAACTCTGTTGCTTCAATCTAATTCAAGACAAACGTGTTCACTTCCACCTTCCACGTGAAGTACATTTATACCAACTTATTAAACCTGATTTAATATATGGATTAGGTTGAAAAATTAATTTATTATTTATTTAATTGACTTAACTTTTATATAATTTTTTAAAATTTAACTCAAGTTAATTTTTAAATTAATCCAAGTTAAATATTTCTCAAAGATATAAATATAAAATAAAACAATGTAGATTAATATTTAAATCTATTTTGTATTTGTTAGGCAGGCAGGCAGGCAGCATTCCGTTCTGCTAAGCTTATCTCTCCAAGAGGGATATTTTTGGCACGGCTAGCATGGTATTTTCAAATGGTCAATCATATTAGTCAAATTCATTTGATGATTGATGCCATATTATTGTTTATAGCATTTTTGCACATGTGATTATACTGAATTGTACCAAAGGATCAAATCCCTTTTATATTATATGGAGCAATCCTCTTATTTCTGTGAGTATTCGGATTCCTAGGGTCAAAAGTGACACCAACTAATTATTGAAATTGAATGTTTAGCCATGAGCATTAAAAAGTAATTTCACAAGTTATTAAACCAGACTCGATGTAGACTAATTTTATAATAAATAAGAAAATTAATTTTATATAACCTGGTCAAAAACCTGGATTAATCCCATTAATTTTTTTAAAAAAATTGATTTAACCTAATTTATGATCTAAACATTGCCTTGGCTCATATTTTAATTTAGGTTTAATAAATATGAAATTGTGTGATCCCTGTAAAATGAGATTTTTGTGGTTTATTTTACTATTTGATATATAGATATATGCCATTTGCAAATAATTTATATGCATATTTCACTTAAAAACCAGAACTCAAAAACCTTAGGGAGGAAGAAAGGCATCACTTTTGACTACTAAGTCTTAGTGCTTGTTCATCCCTATTTTAAACCATGATTTGTAAGGGAGGTAAAGTGGAACCAAAACAAAACAATTTTAGGCATAGAATTTGTTGGGAATTTATTTCATATGGTTGGCTCCCACAATAAATTACTTTTCTTCCCTTTATAATCATTGTACTCGTTTAATATTTAATTTATTATAAAACAGACTTAACTTTATTTATTAATTAATATCAATGACGACCGAGATGACATGAGATGACATCATTCGTATTATATAAAAAATTAATTAAAATAAATAATGATAAATTTAAAAATAGACATAAAAGCCACACCATACTCTATTTTACTCAATTACATTCCATTACAAACATCCCAAAATTAAGTATTTCATTTCCCTCTAATAATATCAATTACATTCCACAAAAAAATATATAGAAGACAAAGCCAATTATTTCATTGCCTTCAAATTCAATATTTATCCACGTGATTGACATAACCTAATTACTGTAATTAGGTTGAAAATTATGGTGGCTTAGATAATAATGTTCAATTAGCCAATTAGGGATTGATGTAATCTTAGTGAATCAAAAGGCACCCATATTAATTCAAAATAGCAAAGATTAGGGTGTATATTTGACTTTGTAATTAAAGTGGACCTTTTCCTTTCCATGTCATTGAGGCCCATGATACACCCACATTCACCCCCTCTTCCCATCTCTCACTCAAATCAATCTCTTTCTGGGAAATTTCAGGTCTTAAATTCCCTACAACTCACGAAAAGTTTTTTTATTTTTCTCTCAATTTGGAAGAGTATTTATCGTCATTAATTGTGACATAAAGTTAGATAAAGGTAGTTGTACAAAGAATATACACCTGGATTTTTCTTTCTCCATTTCTTAGAAATTAATGCTAGAAAATGTTTCACGAAGTCATCATTTTTCTTAAAAATCACTGATTTCAGCTTAGTATTTCTTAAAAAATAATACTAATTTTAGATAAGATTAGCATTAATAAAATTAAATCAAAGTCATAAAAAAAAATAAGTTATGAAAGGAGAAAAATTCTCAAATAAAATAGTTATTTTTTTTAGTTAGAGCCTGTTTGTTAATATGATACACAACAGTGTACCGCACTAATCCGCACTGACAAATAACTTTTAATGTTATTGGGTGTTTATTTAAATCACTTTCTAATATTAGTTGTAGATCACAACAAGTGGCCAATCAAAAAATTAACAAATAAAATATGTTTAATATTGTTCATTTATTTTTTCGATGATTCAATCTAAGTGTTTGAATTAGCAATTCGGCAGTCGTTCAAAGATTAATTCTCCTTGGAAGCTTGCATATGTGTAATTAAATATATAAAGTGAATAAAACGAGCTAGCATACTTATTTCCTTGTATCATACTTGGCCCATGGTTTTTGAAAGCAAACCAAATGCCTTGAAAATTATAATTAACAATATATTTCTAATGATCGAAAGCAACAAAAAAAAAAAAAAGAGCTAAGAAACAAAGCATGTGGCAGACTTAAATAGAAGAGTACTTGCCACATTTCAGAGCCAAGCAAAAAGAAGAAAGAAAACCAATGAAAAAAAAGAAAAAAAAAATGCTATCAAGTGTCATGAGTAGCATAATATTTACGTTGGTCAATGGTTGTCTCATAGGACAAGTCAGTGCCTAACTTTCGTCTTTATGTCCCTCTCAGAATAAGAAAGTATTACTTCTGTTCTCATTGGAGCTGGAAGATGGAGGCCTAGAAGGCGGAGCCACCAGGGAGGAAATTACAGCTCCTTCAGTTGAGTACCCGTGATCAGAGACTTCCATGGTTGTCGCGGCTCTAGGGTTTCCAAGTCTTTGAAAAAACACATCACCAGGAGCTGTGGTAGTACTAGTATTAGTACCCATGTTACTGTTTCTCAGTGAGAACATGTATGATGGTGGTGGCTGGCTTTGCTGCTGAAATTGCTGCTGCTGCTGCTGCTGATATTGCAAATGATACCCCGGGGGCATCATAACTGGACTAGGGTGATTACCATGATGGCCTTGACGATGAACACCTACTGCATAACCAAAATTTGTGGCATTAATTTGTGATCCTGTTGCAAATGGCGCACTAGGACCCCCAGTGAATTGTTGCACCATGGCTCGGAAATTCGTGGTGTCTGTATTGAGTAATGTTGTCGGGGTTCTTCTTGAAGCCCTAGACCTTCTACGAATAGGCTTGGCAACTCGACCTTCGGGGCTCAAATGACCACTTGAGCTAGGATTGCCCGAACCCATTGGGTTCGATATGCTAGCCGTGTCCATGGTGGTGCTGGTGATGATATTCACATCAGCGCCACCACGATCGTTGAACATGGGTCGAATAGGAGGTAAAACTTGGTTCGAGAGATGTTGTTGATAAAATTGAGACCAATCAGGGGGATTATCGGACATGATTTTGCTCATGACCTTAATTATAAGAGAAAAAAACACAAACTATAGCATGTATTTAGGGCGCCGCTATGCCTATGTGAGTGATTTTTCTTCGGCAAGTTTGAAGGGAGGAAATGAATTTAGGCCTATGGTATTTATGGAGGTTCAACATGGTCAAAGAAACAATACAGGAGAGATCCTGGCCATTGATCCTTGCTTAAAGGACACTCCCAAGCTAATTTGTCACGTGAGATGGCACGTGGGTGCTGTCATGTAATGTGGTTTCTGGAAAGTCTATGTACTTACTTCATGAGGGCATGGATGGCTGATATTTTTGAGGTTGCATGGTTCCTTGAAGCAACATTCATAGGGCTCTATCAGGATGAGATCATCTCTTCAAGGTGGCCACGTCAGCTGAAGACTTTTTGTGTGGTAGGTGACATTGGGTGAGTTGGAGTCTTCGAAGATGCAATTCTTTTATGGGAAATAGCCATGTACCTTCTCCCAAGTTTTTGCTTTTAACAAGTCCGCCTTCATAATCATGACTCGAGATGTCATGGTATCCGTCGATTCGATTTCGTGATTTCGTATCCTATTTAATATTTCTTAAATAAAAAATTTAACTGTTTATAAATTCAAAATCAACCATGTATTAAAAGATAAAATAAAAATAAAAAATTCATTAAAAATCAAATGGTAAGGTTTTTTTTTTAAAAAAAAGTAAAGCCAAACATGTGGCTTTGAATGAATCAGTATATCAGTGCTTTAAAAAAATCATCACTATCAAACTTTACTTGTCGAATGAAACCTGTTAACATCAAATTTAATTATTTTTATTATTAGTATCGCGACAATTAATTATTTCTCTCTCTTTTACTGTTTTCTCTCTAATCAAGATATTAAAAAATAAATAAAATAAATTTTTAGATAAAAAATTGTTGTGAATTTAAGATGAGCTATATATTTTTTCTATATTTTAATTTGAAGCTTGAAAGGAAAAAATTGAAAATAAAACTAAAAATTAAGCAGAAGGTTCACTATTCATATAAACAATTGCTGACTTCATATATTTTCAGTTTTTTTTTTTAATTACCTAGTTCACAAGCCCTGCTCTGCTGCATATTAGATAAAAGAAAAAACAACTCAGTAAAAAACATCTAATTTTTAATGAAACCCATGTAAAACCATGAAGTGTTAATTAACCAGACACCTTTAAAAATATAATTAAAGTAAAATGTAATTTCAACAAGTTTAGTTACATTACCAAACAAACTCTTAGTTTTCCTTCCACGAGGTCTCAATTTTCAACCTTCACGTGTATTAGAAAATTAAAGTGTTGTGGTGCCACAAGTTTTACACTTGGTAACTTGTATTGTGTCTCATATCTCACAACAAAAACTTATTCCAAATCACAAATAAATAAATTAATTAAATAAATAAAGTGTGAATAATAATGCTTATTGTGGAACACTTATTCCAATTTTTTCATCCTAAAATTGATAGATTAGACTTTTTATCTTTGAACTTTGTAAAGGGGCTAACGGGTCTACCACATCTCTATCTACCCCTTTGGAAATTTTGCCGATTGGATGCACATGTTTTATAAGTCAAGAAGGGTTGACGAGAGACAGCGGCCCTATCACATAAGAGGAGCAGATGGCAGGAATTTCTTTTTAGTGTGTGTGTGTGAGAGAGAGAGAGAGAGATTTATTTATTTTCTTCTCTTTGTTTTTCTTTTTTGTAATGTGTATTTAGGAGTATAATAGTAGTTAGTTTTTTAATTTTTTTTTATATAAAAATATATTAAAATAATATTTTTTTTATTTTTTAAAAATTATTTTTGATATCAGCATATCAAAATAATTGAAAGTATTAATTTAAAATAAAAAAAATTAATTTTTATAAAATATTTTTAAAATACAAAAACAAATAATCCCTTGAAACATTACATCGATCTCTAATGTTGCCACAATACAAGTATTAATATTCACGAGAAACATTAAATTATCAAGTCATATCAACAAATTTATTGGAAATGATAATTTAACTAGGCTAGTGGCTGCTGTCTGTTAAGGATGAGTAAATAATTAAATTATATAGGATATTCGTAAAAACAAATATCTAAATTTAACTGGAAAAATCAACCAAAGAAAACAAACCGAAAAACTAGTTAATTTTTTTAAAATAAATTGTTCTATTTTATATACTATTTTATATTTAAAAAAATAAAAAAACCAAATCAGGAAATCAAAACAAAAAACCAAAACTATATATAACCAAATCAAATCTAACAACTATTTTTTTTTTATCTACAAAAACCATAGTTATGGTAAAAATAGTCCAACTCTTTTTTTGCCCATTTGTACTTATTCAGTTTTAATAAAATATAACACCACACCAAACCAAATCAAATTGCTTGATTTTGTTTTTTATTTGATCCGGTTCAATTGGTTTATTTAGAGTCTGTTTATTTTTGTATTTTAAAAGCGTTTTTAAAAAAGATTATTATTTTTTTTATTTTTTTTTGCTTTAAATTAATATTTTTTTTGTATTTTTAGATCATTTTGATGTGCTAATGTCAAAATTGATTTTTAACAAATAAATAAAAATATTATTTTGATACATTTTTGAGTGAAAAATACTTTAAAAAACAATCGCAACTACACTCCCAAAAACACAAGTATGAACTAATTGTTTGTCCGATACTCATCCCTCTCATGTATGAATATATTAACACAACTATTCAAATGATATATGATAAGTTGGTTTTTGGTTAAGATTTCTATAAATAATTTTTTTAAAATAAAATAAGTTTGGTAAACATACCAGATCCAAAGTATTTGGGTTTGGTAGTCAATCAAGCTCAAGATAACGCGAGTTTGACAAACATGTCAGACCCTAAAAACTTGAACTTGGCAGTCAGACAAGCCCAAGGCAACGTGAGTCTGACGAACATGTTAGATCCAAAGTACTTGACTTGACAATCACCCAAGCCTCAGGTAACGCGGGTTTGACGAACATGCCAAACCCAAAGAACTTGAGCTTTAATCAGCCAAGTCTAAGGTAACGTGAGTCTGACAAACATGTCAGGCCCAAGAAACTTGGACTTGATAATTAGTCAAGTTCAAGGCAACATGGATCTGACAAACATCTTTGTTTAGGTTCATGGGGTACAAATACTTTGTGAATTATTTAGATAAAATGTTTATAACTTTTTCATCTCATAAGATAAATATACATATATTTTAGAGAAAAAACTAACTTAAAACTCAAGAACAAATAACTTTGTTCCTTGAATTTACAATTTGTAAAGTAATTTATTAATTATCTTAAGTCATTTAATACATTTCTCATAAATATATTAATTTTATCATCATGAGGGTGTTTAAGTCTCCTTATTGGAACTCTTTTTGGAGGTATTCAAGCTTTTAACATAAGCTTGGAGTTCCTTAAATTAAAAAGAAGAAATCCAAGCACTTGAATATATTGATTAACTACTATCCCAAACACTAAATAATATTTTAACTATATATTTTGAATTTTAGAACATCATCAACACACAACTTAAATGTGCTAATTAATCAATATTAAGGTTATTGTTATTGTTTTCACCTCGGATAGATTTATATGTACGTGCGCGCGCGTATAACATTAATGCATGAACTACCTACATGGGAACCTAGATTCAAAGATATAAGCACCTTATTTAATCTCAGCTATCGATTACCATCTATAAATTATTAGCATATATCTATTGACAATTAATGTGCTAATTAATGTTAACATTAATACTATTGTTTTTGTTTTTTGTATTTTTTTGAGGTGGATTAGATTTCAAGCGTATCTCTCTATTTAATTTATTCACATTGTTGAAACAATTTAATGAGATAGAAATTTAGAAAACAACAAAATCTTGTTCTTTTCTCTACATACCAAAATTAAATCTGTCTTCCTCGTCAATTTCGGCTGGAAAAGTTCTTCTTCGGGTTAGAGCCACATGTATTAATTTTCTTTTTTACGGAGCAAGCATGTGGTGTGTATTTTCTCGAACACCTTGCCTTTTATAGGACACAAAAAAATCAATGACAAGTTAAATGGATGTTGTATTCACCAAAAAGTTCTCAGCTATGTGTGTGCTCGCGCGTTGCAGAATCTTGAAAATATATAAAATGTTCTTCCGTCTTCTTGAAGTAATTCAAAGATGGCAGCCAAAAATTTCATGCCGACAAGGAAGAGTGGTATTTACGTAAAATCATTCACGCATTGACTCGTTTCATTAAAATACAACTTTCATGTATCATATCTTATCTTGAAATACATCAACATAAAAAAGAGGAAGATGAGTGTACGGAGTTTTAAATTTTCTTCTTTTAGTGTGAAAGCATACATATTCGGGTGTACTTCAATGGGTATCAATTAATCAAGGCTGAAAAGAAGGATGACCTTAAATGAAGAAGAAGAAGAAGAAGAAGAAGAAGAAGACTTTGCACTAGTTTTGTTAAGTGTACTTTTGTAGAGATTTAAGTATAGCTAGGATGGACACAAGTTACCTCTGTAGTGTGGATTTTGCAGAAACTTCTGTCTAGATTAAATTAAATCACAGAAGTTCATGAGCTAAGTGTTAAATCACATGGGAAATCAGGCACTTACCATGCCACTTATGCCTGAACCTCTTTGCAGAGATTTTTTTTTTCCTTTTCTTTTCTTCGAGAGTTTTTTTTATAGGGATGAGGGAGAAGCCATTGTTCTCCATCAAGGTTTTTTATTATTATTATTATTTAAAAATGACCGTTTTATTAACTAGATATTGTAGTTGTCAGGAATTCGAATTCCTTATTAGTCACCTAAATCTTTTGAATCTAGACCTGATCCCGTTGTAAATTAATTGTATGCCGTTAATCTCCTTCGGGTCCATTCTCGATCCAAATCGAACATGCACAGACCATATTTTAAGCTTCTTTTTTTCATTTTAGTTGACAAGAGGCAAATCTCATGATAATCATGGTATGAGCTTTCTTTTTTGGTGGTGGAAAATGAATGTATCCCCATAACTATTAACTCAATCCCTTTCGATCTGGTTTGCAATTTCCTTAAATGGTGGAGCTGAAGAACTTCTTGTTTTTAATTCATTTTTAGTAATGATTAATTAGGTTAACTATAGTGAGATAAGGCAGCCTAATTGGTCAAAGTCCATGGTGATATAGTGGTCATGAGCTAGCCGGGGGGCCAGTGTTTGATCTGGACAGGAGCTATCGCGTCAGCTCAAGTGGAAGAAGGCAGAAATTTGGATTCTGAGACTCTAAATTTCAGAAATTCAGCATTTCATTTGCACCGACGTATAGAGAAAAAGAAGATATGGCGCTGCCTGCGCTGATGGAAGGATATATCGAGTTGGTCAATCCTTTGTAGAGTGCATTACGCAAGTTTAACTTATTTAAGGGTTCATGAATTAATTATTAAAATAATATTTGTTTTTTTATTTATTTATTAAGGAAGTTATCACTCTAGACTTTTGAAGGTTCACTTGATAGGTTTTTTTTTGTTTGTTTTTGAGTTTAAATTCTTAAATCAACTTAAATTTCTTTAATAAAATAACATATATCCCTAGAAGAAAGAAAATGAAAGGGGAAAGTAATTCTTGGCACTTGGACTACTGGCAATACCCATCTTTCCTCGTAATTTTTCATCTTGACGAGTAATACTTCAACAATTTCCAATAAAATTCTTTTCTTTTTCTTTCATCTAGAGGTTCAGAGCATTTTTTATTTATTTATTAACGTGGATGTTCGGGTTAGCTTGCATGTACCTTGACTAATTTCACAGGCTCTGAAGTTAACGACCATGTAAACTTCCAGTGGTTATCATATTAGCAACCACATGGTTCGAACCTAAAATTATAAGAAAAACAAACCCTTTAATCTCAAACTTTTATTATTGATTACTTGCTATGTGATCGGAATTTTTTTTTTCTTCTCTCACTTCATTGCTGCATTTTGCCCCTTGTCAAGGCCTTAGGTTTCATTGCTATACATCAGGAAAACAACCACCAGGGCAAACTCAGGTGTATTTCATTTTGGGGTGTTTTAATATTAATATTAATATTAATATATTAATATATCATGAGAGATTTGGTTTCACCTTATCGATATAAATAAACTTGATTTCAACCTCTGCCACAAATGAAAACAGTCATTGGCAGACCAAGTGTTTAAAAATTCTTCAATTTTATTCTTTAATAATTCTCAGTGTGCATTGTAAGAAACTATTAAAACACTTGAAATAGTAAACTAACAAAAACTTGACAATCAACTTTTCGATAGCAGAACTTCATTGACCAAATTGTTCAAGTTTAAAGAAGATGAACCATCAAAACCTGTGGCCTCTTCTGCCATTTTCTTCCATTCCAAGACCTTTTCCTTCACTTTCTTACCCTTTTCACCTATCAATATCTCGTTAACAATGTTCTCCACTTCTTCTCTTTTGAATCCATCTCTCAGCTCCAAGCCAATTCCCCATTCGTTGCAACTCTTTCTTGAGTTTGCAAATTGGTCCCCAAAGAATGGCCAACAAATCATCGGCACCCCGGCAGTTATGCTTTCTATCATTGAGTTCCACCCACAATGTGTTAGGAATCCTCCTATTGATGGATGGTTAAGGACTTGCTCTTGTGGGCACCAACTTGCTACAAAACCTTTCTCTTTTGTTTCGAAAAGAAAGTCCTGTGGTAGAATTGCCGAGTCTCCTTTAATCAAATCTGGCCTAATTATCCACAAGAAGTTGTGCTTGCTATCAGCAAGCCCCCAAGCAAGCTCAACTAGCTCCTCTGCTGTTGTTATTGTCGAGCTACCAAAACTTACATAAATCACCGAACCTGGCTCCTTCGAATCAAGCCATTTAATGCATTCAGGCTCAGCATTCCATAGATTTCCATCAACAGATTCATAAAAATCATCAGAGATGTGATTCAAAAGCATTTGAGTAGGACCAATGCTATAAACTCGACCAAAAATAGACGAGAGGCTGTTCAAGTCTTCACCCTCCAAGCTATCATAGGTATTGAAAATAACTGCCGATGCCTTGGAAACTCTTTCCATATCGCCCTCGCTACTATCTTCCATGTATCCATTTCGATCTTGAACTCGGATAACCCTAAGAAGATCTCTCATTCGTGCACTTTTCGTTCCTGGAATCCATTCCAACTTTTTGTCCAACATGTCATCAGTTTTTTGGCTTGGTTCTGTGAACAATATATGATTACCAAACATGTCATCACTAAAATAACATTTACATTTATGTTGATTGTTAGTAAAATCCAAGAAAAAAAAGGGATGCTAAAGATGAGTTTTTACAGCAATTTTCTCTTCAAATGCCATTTAAACTTTAAGTAATACAATCAATAGTGAATGTGATCTGGGTCCTAGTAGATGTTTTCTAGACTCAGTTCGATTGCTTTAAGTGGGCCTGGCTCAATTTGTAATTTTTGGGCTAAACTCTCAAATGTAAATGGGATTTTTTTTGCACCAAGAATTCAGGCCATCGATCGATGAATGAATTAGATTAATTAAAATAAAATGGAACAATAACTTTTTCAGAGTAAAAACTATATAGAAAACACCTTTGAGAAGAGTGACCAGTTGCTTCATTTGATCACGAAAATGTGCAAAGCTCACAACCCCAGTCGCAGCCATATGCCAAACAAACACATTCGGCATTTCAAGTTCTTCAGTGAGTACTTGAGTGTACGTCAACATAGCATCAGACACCATGCATGTCACAGGAGGATTTGCAGCAGTGTCATTGAGTCTAGCAATGAGGTCTCTCAAGGGAGACAAAAGGCTCTTTCCACATGCCTGTCGAAGGACAAGAAGGTTTAGGGTGGCACTTATGTGGGAATTTGAAGGAGGGTGCTCGATTGGTAAAGTCTCAAAACAGAAGTCAGGCAGACCATCAAGGGCATTAGGGCCTCTGGCATCAAGTATTCCTTTGTGGTTAAATTCTGTGTTGACAAAGGTTACATGAAAACCTTTATGGTGAAGGAGCTTTGCTATTTTGAGCATAGGGTTTATGTGCCCTTGCAATGGGAATGGGATACACACCGCATGAGGCTTGATAACTTCAGCCATTGCTCTATTTTTCTGTGTCTCTCTTCTAATTTCTTCCTCCTTTCTTGTATTCTTTCTTGCTCACAATGGTGTAGAGCAAGAAGAATATCAAGAATGATTTTTAAAGGGGAACTAAGATAGAAAAACGACGAATTTGAGAATATGAGATTCTTGTACCAATCCTTGATATTCACTATCTTGTTCTATTTTTTGTATGTTCTTGGTCTTTCTATTTGTTTGAACTTGAGAGAGGAGCATCATCTAATCTAAATTGTTATGATTTGTTTGTAACATGAATAATAATTCATTAGTTTTTCTTTTGAAGCAAAACTAATACTCCCATTTAACCCCATAATAATTTAATTCAAATTTAATAAATGTCAATCCAAAGCCGGATGAATATATATATATATATCTTATTCGGTGATGGAAAAAATATTAATATTATCAAAATTGACTCAAAAACTTCAATTCAATGAATAATTAATAATATTTGGATGATGAATAACTAATGATAAAATATAAATATTTAAAATTTTTATTCAATGAATAAAATATAATTATAGTAAAAATCCGACATGTGGTATCAACGGGCATTCCTTTAAAAAAAAAAAAACCAATATGTCACCAAAATTTATCATTGACTTGCAAAAGTGTGCCTTGATTCTACCAATGGTCATTTTGGAGTTTTGGTTGAAAACACAACCAAAACGTGGTTTCATAGAAAGCAATTATAGAATAAAATGTTATATGTTTGGTATTGTGATAGTTGTTGTGGTTGTTATTTGAAAAAAAATATTTCATAAAAAATACTTTTAGTTGAGGTTGGTTTGGAAAAATATATGTTTGGTTAAAACTGTAGTTGAAATTAAGGTTGAACAAAAAATAATTTAATGTATTTGGTTAAGAATACTTTTCAAAATGAGGTTATAAAATAACTAAAAAAGACATATTAATATTGATGGTTTTTAATTGAAATATTGTACATTTAACTACTGTTATTACATCATGAAATAAACAATACTTTATATAAAGTATTTTTTATTGTTCCATTAAACTATTTGTAATTCCATCACGTACGAAATCCATCTGACAAGAACTACAATTTCCATAGCTTCCTGAACGTGCAACGACATCAAGTAAAATATCATCAGAAACAAAATTGAGATTGCGATTAAATTTTACAAATGCTACGTCATCATGCGATCTCCTTCTAATATAATTATGTAGTGTCATTGAATAATGTTAAACACTAGTTTTTTAAATAAAACACAATATCTGAGAAATATTTTTGGATTTTTTAATTTTATTTTGTCGGACCTAGACACTAGACATTTAGGTTTGGGTCGAACCCAGTCCGACCATGAACAGTAGAGCATGCAGAATACGAAGGTGAAGAAGAAGAAGGAGAAGAGGAAGAACAGTAGATGGCGGTGGAAACACTAGAGGCCGGTGGTGAGCTGAGGGAGCTGCTCTCCACTGTGCTCAGTTGTGCTTTGTTTCTGTTCTTCTTCTTTGGACAGTGGAGAATGCAGAAGACGAAGAAGAAGGAGAAGGGAAAGAGGAAGAACAATAGCTGGCGGTGGAAACAACGGAGGTTGGTGATGAGCTGCTCTCCACTGTTTACGTGAACAGTGGAGAATGCAAAAGACGAAGGAGAAGGAGAAGGAGAAAGGGAAGGGGAAGAGGAAGAGCAGTGGCTGGCGGTGAAAATGACGGAGGTCGGTGGTGAGCTGCTCTCTATTGTTCAATGTGAACAGTGGAGAATGCAGAAGACGAAGGAGAAGGAGAAGGGAAAGGGGAAGAGGAAGAGCAGTGGTTGGTGGTGGAAACGGCGGAGACCAGTGGTGAGCTGAGGGAGCTACTCTCCACTGTGCTCTGTTGTGCTTTGTTTTTGTTCTTCTTCTTCGGCGCCTCTATTTACTGTGTTTATAAACACAATTTGCAACTCAGCACAAAAGCAACTTGAAGTTGTTTTCGGTTGTCTTGTGGTTTAATCGCAGATGTTCATGGATCTCACAAACAGTAATGTGCATTTATACCATTACCAAACACATAACAACTGCTTTTTCCTGTAAATACAGCCGCAACGCCAAACACGCATAGTCCTACATTCCTCCCTCACCCTACCTCACCAAAGTCAACAAACTTGTACATGATTGTTCATCATTAAAAAAAAAAAAAAAGACAGCACTGAAACGAGGGAAGTAGTTTTTTCTTTTTCCCAAGCCAGACGGGTCTTTTATGCTAAGCTTTTCCTCTACATGATGCTGGGTCTCTTCTTCCACTACCTCATTGAGAGACAGGGAGAGAGGGAGATGGCAGCAGTTCCTAAGCCTCATTTGGTGTGTGTCCCATTGCCATTGCAAACAGACATAATCTCCATGCTAAACCTAGCAAAGCTCCTTCATAACAAAGGTTTCCACATAACTTTTGTCAACAGAGTTTAATCACAATTTGCAGAGCTTTGCATGGGGACCAGCTAATAGAAACCACAACTTCTTGCGGATAACTAGACCAAATTTGATCATGAGGAAATCACCATTCTACCAATAGAGTTTATGAAGGAAACCAAAGAGAGATGTTTCATAGCAAGTTGTTTCCCACAAGAGCGGGTCCTTGATCACCTATCTGTTGGAGGATTCATGAACCATGGTGGATGGAACTCAGTACTTGAAAGCATTTCTGCTGGAGTACCAATGGTTTGTTGGCCTCTTATCGGAGAAACATTTGAGATTTGTTAAAAAGTTGCGATGAATGGGGTGTTGGCATGGAGTTGAGTCATTACTTCAACAGGCATGAAGAGGAGAATCTTGTCAAGGAGTTGATGACAAGAGAGAAGGGAAAACAGATGGAGAATAAAGCCAGGGAGTGGAAGAAAATGGCTGAAGAAGCTGCTAGTTCCAGAGTATCATCGTGTCCTCGAACTTGGACAATCTAGTGAATGAAGTCCTGCTATCCAAAAGTTGATTACCCTAACCATATGCATCAATGAAACTGGTTTATCCAGTTGGTAATGTTTGTGTTTCTCTGTATAATTTGCTTTGATCCTCTTGAATAAAGACAATTACTCACTTCTTTCAGGTCAGGAAGATGTAGTAACAAAAAAGAACTAGAATTATTGCTTTCCAAATTTGTAACTTTATATTGGGTTTTCAAGGAGAATAAAAAATGGTGATACGAATCAGACATGAAATGTGGAGAACTATTTTGACAGGGTGTGAAGATGCCTTCAACTAAATTGGTTAATATATAAATCTATGTTAAATACAGAAAGGTTCATGCCATCTTATTGGCAAATTTCATTTCCAACAGCACTATACAAGTGTAAAGAACAAACAAATACATATATGAGATAATTATTGAGGATCCACGGATGATTCACTTATCTGTCCTCGTATCTTGAAAATCCATGGGCATGTTACTGTGAGAGTTAACTGGAGAGGTGCTTGTCATGTAGATGCTTTGATGCGATGCCATTAAATTGCGTAGAGCTGACAGGCTGTTCCTGCAGCAGTTAATCCCATAATGCATGCTGAGAAAGTTGGGATGAAGAATATAAATCATAACCAATGTGACCTTTTGAAAGCATACCAAATCTGGCAAGTTACTGAAAGAAGTTTGCATGGTTGGTGCTCTGAAACCCAACTGACCCTGCAACAAAAAATATTGATCCAGCAGATGTTAATTCTACTTAGTAATACTACAAGTGAAATCAAACTGCTACATAGAACAGAAAAAATTATCAAATTCAATACCAGTCCCTGCATGCTCAGTGGGGCTCCATAGTGACTAACATGTGTTGGTATCAAATGCAACTGTCCCTAAACATAAATTAAATCAGTATGTCAGAATATATTGCCACCAAAAATTTTTTTGAACTTGCTATTGCAGAATGCAGACAAGCACCATACCAGGACTGGTAAGCCCTGTTGATTGCTATAATAAGCATCACGGAATGGAGAAATTGAGTTCAGCTGTCCCTGTGATACAAATAAGAAAGTGCATAATCATCCATAATTCTCAATGAATATGTTGCCGCTAAAACTACAAGTTTCCATACCACTCCCGGCGCGCCTTCTTGAGAGCCATAATAGCCTTCAAGATTTGGTGCCCTAGACCCTAATTCCTACAGAAAATAACCAGTATGGTCAATATGAAAAATTTCTTTTGCAATGACTTTGCCTACAATATGTATTTCATACCACCTCTTGCGTGTCCTGTTGAGGAATGTAGCAGTTTTCAGTATGGTGTGCCCTAGAGTTAATCTGGTCCTATACACAAAACAAAGTGATGTGAGTTGATACAGACATACAGGAAAATCCACAATTGTTCAAGGATCAATTTGACACAAGTAAGTTTGAAATAAGCAAACCATCTGCTGGTAGCTTTCTTGCAAACCAATTTTTATTCCGCCAGCCTCAGAGTATACCTACAGTACAAAATGAAATCTACTTCACGAGCTTACAATTTCCAACAGTACACAGTCATTACATCTTCAATAGCAACATTCAGCATACCTTTTTTTTCTTGCAAGTTCTCTTTTTCTTTGATGACTTGGCCAAACAGTTATCACAGTTCTCTTCTTCAAAGCCAGGAAAACCAAGAACATCCAAGGTGTTAGGCTCTAAGACACTCTTAACAGAGTTATTTAGACCTACACAATTTTCTAAGACTTCCTCTAATGTCCGAACAGCAATATCATAAGCTTCTTTAGATAAAGAACCCTCTTTGCCCAGTTTGATGGCTTGTTTACATAAATCATTGAAACGTTGAACCCTATAATGAAGACTTTTTGATAACTTATCAACAGCTTGATTAATCTTGGCACCTTTTGTCCAACGCTTCAATATGTAGCGGGATGGTATGCTGGAAACACCAGACATTTGAAGAACAAGGATTGCGTGTTTACACAAGAAACCTCTGTATTCAAAAGAACGACATATACAACAAATATCCATTGTTGATTTGTTCCAAGATACAAGAAAATTCTGACGTTCTTCAAAATCATCAACTCGAAAGTTAATAGTTGCCTCATCTTCACTTTCCTTTTTCAGGTGACATGAAACTACTCCCAAAACCTCAACCTGGAATTTCTTGAAAATGGCATCTGTATATAATGTCGATGCTTGTTTCTCAAAAGATGAGAGAGACCTTAATGCAGGCTGTTTGTTTTGTGTTTCAAATTCAGCTTTGGCTTCCATCTCATACCCGTCCTCCAAAAATGCTTTATATTGCTCCATAAACTCCTTGAATACAGCTTCCCTGTGAATGTACTTGTCAAAAAAAGATGCAACGCTTCCAGATCGCTCAGTTGTGGACATTCCAGCTAAAGATATATCTCGTATAAAAGTTGGGACCCACTTTATACGATTTTCATACAATGAGTGAACCCATTCATCCTCCCTTAGTTCAAATCTATCAACCATCTTCCACCATCTCTTTTCAAACTGCTCATCTGTCTGAGACTGATAAATGCATTTGTTGAATTTCAACATAAAAATTTCACTTTGATTCATAACAGGAGACAAGTTTTCAGGAATCTTACAGAATACATGCCATAAACTATAGTAGTGGCGAGTGTCAGGAAATACATCCAATACAGCTTCATTCAGGAATCTTTCTTTATCAGTAATAATTACTTTTGGAGCTTGGCCACCGACTGCTTTGAGCCATGTGTGCATTAGCCAGAGAAAACTAGATGCAGAGTGCTCCCCAATCAATGCACATCCAAGTAACACGAACTGGAAGTGATTATTCACTCCAATAATAGGAACGAAAGGAAGCTTATATTTGCTGCTAACATAAAAGGTATCAAAGAAGACAACATCACAGAAACTATGATAATCATGTCTGCCTTTTGCATCAATCCAGAACACATTTCTCATACGTTTTTCATGGTCCAGATCTATTGCATAAAAGAAGGACGAATTCTCAGCCTGCATGCACATAAAATACTCGAGCATAACTTTTACATCATCCTCATCTAAAGCCAACTGCAAACCTTTCTTCGGACGAGCAACTGCACCTGATTGCTTGTTTCGTCTCCCTGTAGCATTATCATAATCTTCCTTACAAATCTCATGGTTATGCTCCTTTACAAAACTATATATAACCCATTTCTCATCTTCTGTCCTCTTCATGTGCATTCCTGCCTTGCAATCTGTCTTTGTACATGATCGTGGATTAACAGTCACACTTGACTCCCGCTTGCTTCCAAATCTAGAACAAGCAATTTTCACATCAATAAATTTCCCATTCTTTTTTGAACGACGACTAGCTTTTATAGTGATCCCAAATCCCACAGAGAGCGCATAATCTCTATAGAACGCATATGCTGCCTCCTTCGTTTCAAATTTTAATCCATTCTGAGGCACAGAGATCCCACCTTCACCAACCCCATCAACCCCCACACCCCTCTCCTCCACCTTATCCCCACCATCAATAACACCCTCAATTGCATTCAACCCACACGCTTCAATAACCTCTTCAACCAAACAAGAACTTGCAGCCTCATCAATACCGCGCAATTCACTAGCGCTATCCATGATACACTCATTTGTGTTCGCTCCAGACTCTAATTTCTCCTGATCACTCGAAGGCAGTTCAAGATCTATCTCCATTGTCCAAACAATCAATTGTTTCAAACAAATAACATCATCTCACTACACATACCTGAAATTTTCAAGAAATCAGCAAGCAGCAACATCAATACTAAAATTAACTAAAAGGTTCCACTTTGATTACCATAATTTGTAATCTTCAATAAAAAATACAAATTCTTTAGCCCGTTAACTTTCATTCTCTGCAAAAATATATCAATTAAACACAACCAAAGAAATCAACCAAAGAAACCCTTTTAGATAGAATTTCCAAAAAAAGTTTCCTTTCACAAAACCAACTTCACTAACTGTATAAATTTAGTATCTTATATTCCATTTTCCATAGTCTTTCCTCTGATTTCTTGGAAACCAAAGAGTATGTGACTTTAAAAGGAAATTGAGAGCATAAAATTGGATGTAAGTAAGGAATGAAAGTTGAGAATGAGTGTAAAGCACCTGAGCAACATAAAAGAAGCAGCAGTGATTTCTACAGAGAGGGTAGGGAAGTGCAAGAGACCAAAAAAATCAGAGTGGCTGAGGAAATGCCAAAAAGAGGAAAAAGGGAAAATGTCAAGTCACAAAGAGGAAAGGAATTTTTCCAAAAGGGGAGCTCTAAAATTGAAGAAGTGAAATGAAAGCAGAAAACATCGGCAATTAATCGGTATCTTTTGGAAATCACTCCTGGAGTTACCGTAAAAGATCGGGAATAACTCGGCCAGGGAGGAATTAACTGGCAATAAATCGGAATATAAGCGGCCTTGGCGGCGATTAATCGCTAAATCATCGTCAAAATAATCGCGACTGAAAAATCCTCGAAATTTACTCGGTAATTAATCGGAACAAAATCGTAAGTAATATGATAGCGAATTTCCTCGCGATAAGTCGGCAATTAATCTGCAAATCATCGGTGGGAGATGACGACTAATCGGCTGCGACTAAATCGCCAATTAATCGGGACTCGTATCGATTAATCGCCAAATCCTCGGGAAGCGTCGCGATCAATATCCATTTCGTTGAAGCGATTTTAATCGGAAATTAATCGGCGAAGTGGTGCTATTAATTGCCAATTCTTCGAGAAACGAAGCGCTTAATTGGTAAGTGATGGGGGAGCAGTTAGCAAGTAATCGCCAATTAATCGGAAGCTGAGAAAAGAAAATGAGGGACAAAAAAACATCTAATTCTGCCTTTCCATTTCTTTTATTATTAAATTGTTAGAATATGAAGAAAAAAAAATAAAGAGTGGAACTATTTAAAGATGAATTGAAATCACATGGAGCGACTATCAAGACGAATCAAACAATAGTATTTATATCATTTTTTTTTAATTGAAAAAAATTAAAATTCTCAATTCTCTACCATGTTTAGAGGATAAAAACTTTTCGAGAAAAAGTAAATCATAATTATTTTTTTTATTTCTAATTAAACTTTGATTTATTACAATAACTTTGATAAAATTCTTTTTATCAATATAATTTATTTTTTTTTATCTTTAATTAATTTGTTGTTTTCTCTTATAAACCAATAAAATATATATGGTTTGATCATACATAATAAATTTTCCATCATTTTTTATCGATAAACAGGTAAAATATATGTTTGGACTGGATAGTATATCAAGATATATACATTAAATTAAATAAGAATTTTTAATTTTAAAGAATTTTAAAATCATGGACAGAACTTGAAATTTTTTTGTTATATTATGTCCATAAATCAATACCTAATGGGGTTGCTAAATATTAACACAAATTTTTTTCCTAACAAAACCCTAAGGATTAGTACAATAAAATAGTTTCAGAAATCCCTTGAATGGAACGCTCACATTGAACAATGTTTTTGAAAATCAAAATCAATCACATGAATTGTTTAAAAAGAACATAGCATCTAATGCACGCTATGCATACATTAATAAAAAAAATTTCATATTTTTCATGAATTAAAATACCAAATTTTCCATAACAAAATCACATATATAATAACAAAAATACCCTGAAATCCAAAGGTATAAGAATTTGAATTTCAAGATTAATTAGGTCCTTTTACTATACTTTCTATATGAAAAAATAAAAAATACTCCTGGTTTTTTTATTATTATTAAAGTAAAATGCTTGTCTTATCATCCTCGATCAATTTTAAAATGCTGAAATGATGAAAAGATAATTTCACCCTCAACCATTAGCATACAAGTTCTTATGAATGACAAGATAGCAGAAATATTATACTCGTCCACGGTACAACGTGTATGTAGAAATAGAATTTTCACCATATGAAAAAAGGGAATCTTCTCTTTAAGCAGGATCTTCACATCTCCAATTAGCTTAGGCAGATGGAGTGCCATGTCAAAAGGAAAATGCGCATATCGGAATCACAGCTATTGCTCTACCAGTAAGTTGTGCCGCCATGGCTATTGGCCTGGCATATATTAAGATCTGATTCCAGATAAAGAGCTCTCGGACAAGAAATCCAGGATCTTCTGCCTTCGTTTTGGTGATTAACTTCTGGACTGTCAAAGAAACGATTTTCTTCGCTCATAAAAAGAGTACTGCTAACCATTTCCTGGAGTAGGCTTTTTCCAATAAATGTTATACAACTATTTCCAGGAGTTAACTTTTCCAATAAATGTCATACACCTCCAGGGAAGATGCCAGCCATATCAGAAGGAGAACTGTCATTGCAGCTGCTAATATGAAAGACCCTTCTTCCTTGCGTATGTGTTCAAGCACTGCCATGCATATGTGTACGTAGATCTCAAATTAGAGTTATCCTCCAACTAAAAGGCACAGCACAGCAAATATTGATGCCATATCCTCCAAAACTCACCTGCATGCTATAACTGAAACTAGTAGGAGGCCGAAAATCAAATTGCCCCTTTATGGAATGAATATATATGATCAGGCAACTGCTTCATCTGAAACCAAACTTCTCTGGAAATTTATTTTGTTATAAAATACTGTATACCAGCCCATGCACGCTTTGCTGAGTCCCAAAAAACCCATCATGACTGTGTGCTATTGAATTCAGCTGTCTTTCTAATATATGCCAAAGAGAAAAGCAATGGTGGGTATTTGGGAAAACTTCTTCAATGGCTGCCTTCAAGGTTTTGTCTACATCAGTGACTATAAACTTAGGTGCTTGCCCACCCATTGCTCTAAGCCATGTTTTCATTAACCAAACAAGTGTTGATCTAGATTCTTCTGCAATAAATGCACAACCAAGTAAGATTGGCTGACAGTGATGATTCACCCCAACAAAAGGCGCAAAGGGAAACTTCTCGTGATATTTTACATAGAAGGTCTCAAAACAAACAGCATCCCTAAAGCTAATTTCTCAGGCGCTGCTCTTCATTCGAATCTATTGCATAGAAGTTTGCATTCTCCTTCTTGATGCGCTTAAAATATTCAAGCACATCCAGCTTGGGCATCCCCCTCGTCCAGAGCCAAATACCGGCCTTTTCCGAACTGCGTATTCATCTCACTCTTTACAAACCCAGCATTTTGATACCCACCAGACTGTCGAGACATCTCAACATACATCTTTCTTGTTCGTTCACTGATAGCGTGCAATATATCAATATTGTTTTTTTCGGCCAATTCTACATTCCTATGAATTCGAAAATGATATGCTAGAGCCGGTAAGAGCTCATGATTATGCTCCTTGACAAATTCATGGATTATCCACTTGTCATTGGGGCCCTTATATACTCTTCACATGCATGCTGGCCTTCCAATCTGCTTCTTAACAGTTGATCGCCGACCATTACCACTATCAGAATCTGGTGTAACTCCGTATCTAGAACAGGCAAATTTACCATCTATGATTTCTGTGACCACCCACTGTTCTTTATCGAAGTGGCGAACGCCGTAGATTTTGCATATTCCTGATAAAATGAATACGATTCTTCATGTGATAGAAACTCAATGCCATCACATGGTTCAAAGTCTATATCCCCTTCAAACATTACAACAGCCCTTTTTGGAGAATCAACAGCAGCAGCATCTCTAATGCGCGTCTCATCCGCCACACCACCAATATTTCCCCACCTACTACATCATCATCAGGGGCATTAGCTTGAAGATCGATCATATCATCGATCATATTATGATTCCTCTCCATCATCGTTATAACACATTCCCGTTAGGACAAAAAATCCACTCTTCACCGCATATTCTTTACAGTGGCACCTGAACATATGAAAAAGCGTGTAGCATAACATTGCATGAATTAATTAAATTCAAACAACAGCAGATGTTGCCAAAAATAATAAATCTACCATTTTTCAGTTGAAATTCAATAAAATTCAGTACAGAAATCATAGCCCATTATTGCGTTCTTGATCATTCTCCATTCTCTGATCAGATGCTGAGAAAACTTTCGACCTTGATCTTCCATTCAAGGCATTAATTAATCTTACCAAAAAATAACAAAAAAACTACCATTTTCATTCTCTACCAAATCAAATTCAATAAAAATCACAACCATTAAAGCTTTCTTATTCCTTTTCTGCTACCTCCTGCTTGGATCCTAAGAAAGTTTTCAAACTTGATATCTCATTTAGAGCATCAACTAATGTTATTAAAAATAATAAAACCACCATTTTCCCATTCTCTAGTGAGTCAATTAAAAAAAAAACCTTAGCCCATTAAAGCATTCTTATTCCTTTTCTACCTCCTGATTGGATTCTAAGAAAAATTTTCAAACTTTATAATTCATCCATAGCATCAACTAATGTTACTAAAAATAATAAAACCACCACTTTCCCATTCTCTACTGACTCAAATTCGATAAAAAGCACACCCTATCAAACCATTTCACTTCCTTTCCAATCCCTTCTTGTGGTTACTAAGAGGATTAGGGAAAACAAAAAATTCCACTTTCCCACATTTTCTCAGCAACCAAACAGACAATAAATACAATTGTACACCAAAACTAAAGCAGAGAGAGGTTTTAGAGAGAGGAACATTGAGAGAGACAGAAAGATCCAGAAAATAAGAGGGAATCGGCGTGGCGCTTGAGAGAAAAGACGCGTCTGTGAAAAAATTAAAATGAGGGTTTTTCTCCTTCTCCACACTCGCTGGGAGGAAAAAAATTGTCAAAAATCCACTCGCATTTTTCCACTCGCTTCCATCTCTGTTTCTTCTCGGCGCGTTACGGTTGTTTTTTTGTATGCAAATTCATTTTAATCGCTTCGTTCGTTAGTCCTTGACGGCTGGCGCGTGCACTACAAGTAGTACTTTTGATTTAATTTTTTTCTTAGTATTACTAATGTTTTTGTTTGATAATTAATGATTAATTATTGAGTAATAAACCAACTTGTATCATAACCCGGGTTTTAACGTATTGATCAAGTTTAAAATTTGTTTGAGAAATAAATTCACTGTAATTTTTTTTTTCCAGAAACATATCTAGCTGTGTAAAACACGAAGTATATTCTAACAAAAGGCAAGAGTAAATAGTCATCAATCAACTGGGAAATGAGAACTGATGTTAGCTGATGAAGTATTTAGGTTGAAGAGGAATTACTGCTATAATAGTACAACAAAGCTTTACAAGAGGGAGATTTTACCCCTACTAGAATTTGTTCAACTGGTCTGCTATGGTGATATGCAGTGAAGAAAAAGCATCCTACTCTCTTATTTTACAACTACTACAGAGTGAGTTCCCTATATTAATCCTGCCATCTGTGATGCGGGATACATTTCATTGTTTACAGAAATCTCAGCTTCAGTGGAGAAAAATCTTTCCTGCTGCATAACAAAATAGATATTCATTCTTCCTCGCCTACCAAGAAATGAAGCTGTTGTTGATACTTCAAGAAACTGTTTCAAAATGTGAACTGCCTTACAGTGAGAAAATTGTTCCTCATGCATGCCTGGGTCCATCATCATGTAGCTGCGCTGTTCTTACATTGGGGTCGTCCTGCTATGAGAAAGTAAACCCGTTTTAGGAATATTTTGCAAGTGAAAATAGCATACTCGGAATGAATATCAAGACTAGAAACTGACCCTGATGCTATAAGCGAATCCAGTTGGTGTGCGAAAGAAATCCATCTGTCCCTGCAAGTTGTAGAAACAGGACAAAAATATCACTATTTGCAGGCTGTGGGAGAAAGAAATTACTGGCTGCAGGATAAGATACAATACCAGCCCATGCATGCTTTGCTGAGTGCCGTAATAACCATCATGGCTTGGCGCTATTGAGTTTAACTGTCCCTAAAATTATGAAATCCATATTTCAATAGTCAAATCATATATGATGCTTAATTACTGGACAGGACCGATAATACATTAAGCATTCACACAACATTTAATACGGCATACCAGGCCCTGGATGGTCTGCTGATTGCTGTAGTAATTATCACGTGTTGGAGCCATCAAGTTTAGTTGCACCTACAAAAACGTATAGCTCAAAATGAGATGGGTAGGAAATTCATTTCACTACATTGTCATGAGCGTATAACCACATTCAAAAGCAAACTTACCATTCCTGGCACTCCCTGTTGTGTTCCATAATAGCCTTCTAGGGCTACTGCTCTTGAACTTAATTTGTCCTAGAAAATCAAATCAAGTTGCAGATACTCAGTAGCAGTTAGATCAAATTGACTAGTGCATTCACTTGCATACTAAATGAGTAACAACATGACCAACCCAGATTCATGTAAGGCCAACCAAAAAATGAAGGTCATTGATTTTATTTTTTTTCTATTTTTTGCAAACATATAACATCTTCAATTGTAGTAAATTCAATGTGCCAAGTCAATACAAATATTTCGTTCTTTTTTTTTCCGGTTGTTTGACAAAGTGTAGGAAGACAAACCATTTGTTGCAAGCTATCTTGTGGCCCATCAGTCGTGATCTCCTGCTCAGAATTCACCTGCAGTTATGGAGGAGGTCATTTTTTATGGATACCATTACAACATAAGAAATCAGCATTCATATTCATTATTGACCACCAACCTTTCTTTTCTTGGTTTGATTCTTTTTCTTATTTGTCTTAGGCATACTCCTATTTTGGTTATCATCTTCAATACAGAGCAGACCATGAGTGGTAGATGTACCAGCTTCCACCAGACTCTTGTTAGAATTATTCATGCTGATGCAGTTTCCAAAAACTTCTCCTAGAGCACGAAAGGCAATATTGTAACTCTCTTGAGATAGCGAAGCTTCTTCACTCAGTTTCAGAGCTCGCTGGCACAAGTCATTGTACCTTTGCACCCTAGATTGAACCTTTTCAGATTCTTCCCCTAAAAGATGTTTGCTCTTTGCATCTTTTGTCCACCTTTTCAAAATATATTGTGATGGGATGGCAGATTGTTGACACATTTGAAGAACAACCAGAGCATGCCTACAAAGAAAACCCTTGTATTCATATAGTCGGCATATACATGAGACCTCCAACCTCATTTGATTCCACAAAACAGTGAAATCTTGATGCTTCTCCAAATCCTGAACTCTAAAACTAACGCTGATCTCATCCTGGCTTTCCATTTTGGGATGGCAGGCGACTACACCTAAGACCTCAACTTGGAATTTCTTGAATACTGCATGTGTGTACATCCCTGAAACACTCTTTTCCAAAGGCGAGGGAGATTTCAATGAAGGTTGCTTGTTCCATGTCTCAGAATCTGCTTTGGCTTCCTCCTCGTACCTATCTTGTAGAATTGGTTCATACTGTCTCACAAATTCCTGCACAGTTGTCTTCTTATGCACATGCTTATCAAAGTGGGAGTTTGTGCTCTCTGATCGCAGAACTGTAGACATCCCAGCCAAAAAGGCACCTCTCATGTAGATTGGCACCCATTGCTCACGATCTTCATACAGTGATTGCATCCATTCATTCTCTCTGAGTTCAAATCTGTCAAGAATTTTCCACCACCTTTTTCCAAATTCATTCTCTGTCCATGATCTGAAGATGCATTTATCAAATTTGGCCATGAAGTTTTCGTTTTGTTTTATCACGCTCCCCAGATTTTCAGAGACCTTCCCCAGAATGTTCCACAAGAAAAAGCAATGATGAGCACTTGGAAAGACCTCTGAAATTACTAGCTTCATGGCTTTATCTTGGTCAGTGATTATAACCTTTGGGGTCTGTCCACCCATTGCTCTGAGCCAAGTCTGCATTAACCAAGAATAAGTAGCGGCACTTTCATCTGATATCAGGGCACATCCAAGCAACATGAACTGATAATGTTGGTTCACTCCAAGAAAAAGAGCAAGAGGCATCTTATACTTGTTTCTGACATATGTGGTGTCAAAAGATACAACGTCAGAGAAGTTACCGTAGTCATGCCTGCTTTTGGCATCAGCCCAAAACAAGTTCTTCAAACGTTGATCTTCACCCAAATCTACGGCATAAAAAAAGTTGGAATTCATATTTTGCATCTTGGTGAAAAAATCGAGCAAAATTTTGGTCTCCCCAGCTTCAAGTCCCAAGTTCCGGCCCTTGTCAAATGAATTTTTAGGGTCATTCTTGAGACCAGCAACATTTTTATATTCCGCAAACTGTTGAGCCATTGCGGCGTACATCCTTCTAGTTTGTTCACTGACAGCTTGGGCAGGTAAAAGACCATGGTTATGCTCCTTCACAAAACTATGGATGACCCATTTTCCATCTGGCCTTCTCTTCACATGCATGCTTGCCTTGCAGTCTGTCTTTGAACACGATCGTCGGCTAGTTCCATTTTCTGGGTCTTGCTTGGTTTGTCTGGAACGTGGCCGGTTAAAGGACTTGTCATACTCTCGCTTCGTCCCATACCTAGAACAAGCAAATTTCGCATCAATGAACTCCCTCGATGTTTTTGAACGGCGGCTGTTCTGTATCGCAGTATTAAATCCCATAGATCGAGCATATTCTTGATAAAACGAATATGCTGCTCCATGTGATTCAAATTCCATACCAGAAAGTGGCTCAAGATTTGTGTCCTCTTTGAATGTCGTTGGAGTGGGAGAATTCACATCTCCACCTTCTATAGAAAGTATTTCCTCTGCGACATCAACAACATTTCCGGTCTCTGCATCTCCATTACGCAGCTTGACTTCACTCAACATATTATCGACATTTGGTTCTTCACCTTCCTTATCATGATCACCAGAAGGTAACCTAAGATCAATGTCCATGATGAGACTTGACAACAGTTCTTACAACCACTGCTGTCAAGGCACCTGAAGAATTGACAAAAATTAACATTCAAAACACTATAAAATGGACATGCATGCATACACAGCAACAAGATGGTTTTTCGCCTGTGCCAGTACAATACTGTTTGTTTTGTATCTTTCTAATTGCCACACGATAGTTAATAAAACTTTCTTGACACAATTTTATACAATTTTAATCCAGGCCAATGGTAAAACTATAGAGGATGCTATCAAAAAGATGCAGCTTCTAGTCTTAAAAAACACTTGCTCCTTATACAAAGTCTCTCCAAAACCACTTCCCCGATATCTCACCTTAACATGACCATAATTCAGCAACAGCTCTTTTATTCTTCTCATCTTAGCAGATACCGAAGAAAAATAACCGTGTTCTAACCAAAATAATTTAAGCACTAAATTCAACAAATTATAGCTCAAGAAATCCTCCCAAAATCATTAAAGACAAAACAAATTCTAACCTTGACCCAACAATCCAATTTACCTTCCCTTTCCCTTACCTCAATTTCAGACAAAACTAAGTACTTCGAACAGCCCCACCACACCACAACCTTAAAACCCAAACAACGTTAAGCTTTACCAAATTTAAAGAAACCCCATCCATCATCCAAAACACAAATTTTTTCAGAAAAAAATAACTCAAAAGCCAAAACCCACCACTAGAAATGAGTAAAAATTGTTTAAAAGAAGAGAGGAGGGGGGGGAAGAAGCTTTATGATTACCTATGGAGCTTCTTCTATCTTTCTGTGCGTGTTGGGTTCGATCTGTGAAGTTGCAAGGTAAAAGCTCACGCGAGGGAGGTGAGCGAGTGGGAGATTGAAAGAAATTTTTCCTCAATTTTGATTCTCTTTGGTTCTAGGGTTTCTGGTTTTTTTCACTCTCGCTTTGTTTGCTATGTTTCTCAATCGCGAGTGAGATACAGAGATCGCGCGTGTGCAGGCACTCTTGTGGAGGTGGTTTTGGTCCTTTAATTAAAGGTAAACTGTATTTTTAGTCCCTTTAATTTAACCACTATATTAACTTTAAGTTTACAAAACCCAATTATATTAATTTAATAGTATAAATAAAAAAATTATTAACTTAAATATTTTATTTTTTCTTCTCTTTTGAGCCTAAGTCGAAACTTCGTGTAAAATTAGAATTTTTCAATTTACGAGGACCAGGTTGAAATATACTTGAATTTTCAGGAGTTAAAATATAAGCTATCCTTTGTTGACCTTTGACCGATGCACATGGCGCGAGGGTTTGGTGCTTTCCGTGTTTGCTGTCGTCCATGATCTTGTGGTGATGAGAGGTCGGTGTCCGAGTTAGTTAAGATAAATAAAACCAGCGGTGAAAATTTAGTTCCTCGAAAATATAAATATATATAGTTTTGTTTTGTTTGGATTATATCAATGAAACTTGGCGGACGGGTTACGCGCTGGATAAGTTAATCTAAATCAATTAAAATATATTATTATTTTTAAGTTAAAAATATATTATTTTGAAAAAAAAAGAGAGTGAAGACAATGAAATGTATTCAGGCCCGAGCAAACCCTAGTTTTTTAAAACAATATTTTTTTATTGACCCGACCGGTTTAATAACCTGGGAAAGTAGCTCGGCAATGAAGAACAAAGGATAGATGTAAGAGTGGTTTGACAAATTAGAGTCGTCGAGGGCCAACCATTGCTTTCCGCCAGAACATGGCCTCCCCAAGCAAGCCTCGGAGGATGGGGCTGTCCACTTCAATTTTAATGCCATCATAAAGTCGAGAGGCCTCACCGCCACCATTAAAATACCATTGCCTCTTACTAAATATTGCAAAAAGAGAGATACCAGCTTACCTACTACACAGCACGCGTACACATGGAATGATTTTATTTTTATTTTTTTCTAAGTTAAAGATACTCAAGACATTTTATTTATTTATTTATTTATTTTTATGAAAATCAAGTCCCTCTTGATAAGTCTTCAAGCTAATACATTTGTAAGAACTGTTTTTTTTCTCTTAATGGAGCTGCTAAAATCAACATAAGGAAGTGAGAGAAAAAAGAAAGTGAAAATAAAAAAAAATATATTTTTTTTTCCCATCATTCACCTATCTCTTTTTTAAATGGATCATACTTACTCCTCGACACTATAATTTTTTAAAAAAACAATAAAAATCTAATCATGAACATTCAAATGATCTGTTAGGTGTTTTTTTTTTTTAAAGATGATTTTAGGTACATACTTCATCATTAAAAAAATGATAATTTGGTAGATAACAACCATACATGACATGAAAATAGTCATTCATTTACCAAGATTGATTGATTTTCTATTTTTGTTGTCTGTCAACGCTTTAGTTTTGTTTCCTTTTGTCAGCTTGTGTTGTCCTTCTAACAGTTCCTCGCCTTGACTCTTGTTTTCACATTCCTCTTCTTTTTCTCTGTTTACCTTTTCCGAGTGCTACTTCCCTGCCTTGTTTCTCAATCCCTGGGCCTCTCACTTTGTTCTTTTCTTTTCACTTTTGCTGCCCACTTTAGCTCTTTTCTTTTCTTTTTTTTTTGTCCCTTCATTTTAGTTAATGATAGCGGCAAGGCAAGTGAGACGGAGGCCCAAACCCGATTGAACCTTACTGTTTCTTGATTTGAAAAGGGTCTTGCATTTATTTTGGTATCTGGGTTACTGTAGTTGAGAGGAAAGTTCCTTTCTTTTGGGGTTTCTTTTCTCTTTCCAGCAAGAGTTTTCAGGGTGTGTTTAGGGTTTTGGCCTTTTCTGGGGCTTGAGTTATGGTGAGGAAACATGGATGGCAATTACCAGCTCACACCTTTCAGGTATGACCATAAAAACCTTCTATTTTTGAGACTTTGAGGCTGTTTCTCAATTATCAAGCTTTGTTTTTACTCATTCAGCAGTGCTTAGCTTTGCTCAAAAAACTGATCTTTTCTTCTGGGGTTCTCTAAAAAATGCTAAAGAAGTGATCTTTGTGCATTTTTTTTATGTGGGCATAGGAAATTGGCTTTTGTTGTTTGGCATTTTGTAGTTACTGAATTTATGAGTGTTTTCATAGGTCCCATGTAGTGATAATTTATGTGGTAAATGTTTTTTTTTTTTTTGTCTTTGATAGGTTGTTGCAATCACTGTCTTCTGCTTATTGGTGATTGCATTTTATGCTTTCCTTGCTCCTTTCCTTGGAGGCAAAATCTGGGAGTATGTGCTTATCGGGACTTACACTCCAGTGGTATGTGAATTCTTTTTCATTTCTGTGTATCAAGGCTAAGTTTGTTTCCCTTATATGTTCTGGAGAAATTTGTGACATGGACTGAAAATTTTGGTAACGTTTTAGCGAATGAAAGCTCCAATGTTTTGGGAATAAATTGTCCTGCTAGCATTGTTCTAAGTCCTGCCGGTGATAGTCCGTTTTAATGGATTTGTTTTGGTTGCATGACACTAGATGTCCTCTGCATCGTATGTCATGGATCACTTTAGCCTTCTTATTGTACTAACTACTGTTCTCTAAAGAAAAAGGCATGTTTAAGATTAAGAATAACCTTTATGGCTGGTGTTGTTTTCTTGATCCTTGTTGTGGATATGCAGGTGCTTCTTGTCTTTATTCTTTATGTTCGGAGTACTGCAATTAACCCTGCAGATCCCGGCATTATGTCTAAATTCAATTCCGATGATGTAGCAAATAAACTCAATGTGAAACATGGGATGTCAGCGAAGGATCTGCCTAGGAAATTTGATGAAACTGGAAGTGCAACGCATTCGTCTTTTTCTTCACCTTCCAGAAGTTCTATAGCTCCAGCAAACTCTAGTAAGAAAGGGTCAGTGGGAGAAATTGAGAGAGCAGAGACTGCAGGGCAACCTCCATCCAGAAAATCTTCTCATAATGTTGGTTTAATCTTCTGTGCACTGTTTGTTCATGAAGATTGCCGCAAACAGGAAGGGATAGCTGAGCAACAGAACAATGGTGAAGATGCTTTGTTCTGTACATTGTGCAATGCTGAGGTATTGTGCTGTAAAAAGTGTGTGGTGTCTCTTATTTTGTTTGTGGTCTTAATTTTCCCTTTTTGGTTGTGGGTTTGGTTATCACTGTGGATTCAGTTAGCTATACATCATTCTATGTGATTACGTGCACTCAATATATACCACACGGTCCCGTCCTCCAACAATTCTGCTAATTGCATGCACCCCAAACTATCTCCAGTGTTGGCCGCATGCTGCGATGACAGCATTAGAGAATAATACTGGCTTTCCCAGTTATTAACCATGGCATCTTTAAATTGCAGGTACGCAAGTTTAGCAAACACTGTCGAAGTTGTGATAAATGTGTAGATGGTTTTGATCACCATTGCCGGGTATACTTTCATCTTGTTTCAAGCGGTCTTTGCAGGCACATGTCTTGAATTATCTTAAACTGGTTTGGAATTCAACAAAAGATGATTTCCTAAAAAATAACCAAATTTATGGTGTGACTGCAGTGGCTCAACAATTGCGTGGGGTACAAAAACTATGTGACTTTTGTTTCTCTAATGGCTATTAGTCTTGTTTGGGTATGTGCTATACTCTCTAACTTATATGTGATTATTATTTCTCATACTGTTGTGGCTAGTTGTTTCATGCAGATATATCTGGTATTCTTGGCAATTTTTATTCTATAAAAAGTTTTCCAAATGGTAACATTTTTGCACTCGTGTGGCGAAGCTTGTACTTGAAGCTGGAGTTGGTATTGCTGTCTTTGTACGTTGTTTTGTTAACAAGCAAAGCATGAAGGTTGAAATTGTTGATACACTTGGAAATGGTTTCTCTATAGCTCCTTTTGCAACAGTTGTGGTATGTACACAATAACCTTTGACTGAAGCTTGTTCCTTATAGTTCATCTCAAAATCATCAAATTTCTATTGCTGATGCTGGATCTCAATTCGTTCAGGCTGTATGTACTGTAGTTTCAATCCTAGCATGTGTACCTCTGGGTGAACTTTTCTTTTTCCACATGATATTGATCAGAAAGGTTAGTGACCAAGAGACTGGATACTATTTTCAGTTTTTTGTGCTCTTGTTGATTGCTTTTAAAATGGACGAGAAGAAGTTAAAAATTGAAATTTAGAACCATATTTGGCAATTTCAGCAATCTAAACGTTTCATTTCTCTGTTTTGTTAAATTAGGGTATTACCACCTATGAGTATGTTGTGGCCTTGAGAGCAATGAGCGAGGCACCTGCTGGAGCATCTGTGGACGAGGAACTGCCGAACATACTGTACTCACCATCAGGATCTGCCACAACTGGCTTCAGTGGTGGAAGTTCTCTTGGCCTACAGTACAAGGGAGCATGGTGTACCCCTCCTAGGGTATTTGTGGATTATCAGGTATTGAAGTCTAGTAATGCCTTCATTTCATGTGTATCATTGATAACTAATGTGCTGGTCCTAGCAAAGAATCCTGCAGAGGCCTTCAATTTAGTTTCTTGCCATTTGGTATTGGCTAAAGAATTTTCTGCACGGTTCATTTATGAATTGATGGAGGTTTAAACCATTTACCATGTGTCAAGGCTTTCTTCCATTATTGTCCTTCTTTTAACCTGGTCGATTTCAAATTCTTACTGTTCCACTGCACTAGGAATAGAATTTGCTGTTGTATGTTAAGGATTGTAGTTTCACCGCTTGACATTTTTTTCCCAAATCACTCTTAATAAGATGATTCCCCAGTCAATGAACTGTCATGTGAAAATTAATAGGAGCTCCTTGCCCTTTCTGTATATCCTATGTTTTAGTTATTTTGTCACAATTTGTTTTGAATATATTGAAAAATGTATGTAATTATTTTGGACAAGCTCTTGACTTTTATGGGTCTTTATAGAACTTGTGTTTTGGCTACATCAGGAAGAAGTTGTACCTCACCTGGACCCTGGGATGGTTCCATCAACTGTTGATCCAGATGCTGCTGGAGCTCAAGAAAGAGGTAACAAGGTACCCAAACGGCCGGTTCGAATTAGTGCTTGGAAACTTGCAAAGTTAGATTCCGCTGAGGCTATGAGAGCAGCAGCAAAGGCCAGGGCATCTTCCTCTGTTCTAAAGCCAGTTGATAATCACCGTTTACCAGATACTGAATATAGCTCCAGTGGTAATATGAGTGTCAGAAGTAGTGTGAGCACTGATATGGGGACAAACAAAGAGATCAAGAATGAGCTGAGATTAAATGCACTAGGAAACTCTTTTGCTCCAGGTCAAGGAAGCCTGGATGAGTACGAAATTGGGACTCAAAGTATTAGTAGCTTCAGCAGCCCAAGCCATGTTCATGAATCAGTCACGCTTAGTCCTCTACCACAAACTCACAGTCTAGGTCGTTTCAAGGCAGCAACCTCAGCCCTTGGCCTTATTCCTGATCATCCTGTAACCTCTAAGGCTCCTTTACCTACTGCCAACAACCTGTTATCCCATCCTACGTCAGGATTTGATGAAAAAATCATGCAGAAGGGAAGTAATACTGATCCATTGCTTCTTTCAGCTCCAGCTACTTCTCTTCTTAGAGATGTCAAAAGGACATCTGTTGTTTGGGACCAAGAGGCTGGAAGGTATGTATCAGTTCCTGTATCAGCTTCTGAAGCACGCAATAGAACAGCTATGCAAACAGTATTGCCAAAATCCAATCCAGAAACAAGCAATGATGGTAGAAAGCAAGTAGTGCCACCACAACAGTTTTCATCATCCACAGCTAAAGCTCCTGCACATCCAGCTGAGAAGCTGATGTACACAGGGGACTCCATTTTCTTTGGTGGTCCACTTTTGAGTGTCCCTGTTAGGGATGGTTCGAGAAACGAGGGCAGCTTAGGTTTGAGAGAGGGCCAACAGCGGCTTGCTTTGAATTTACCTCGTGAATCTAGATTCAAAAGAGATTCAGTATCAAACCAGCTTCCAGTGTTTGCCCCTGGGATTTTTGATAATAACCCTTCATCTGCCTCTGGTTTGAGGTAGGGTTGATGCTTAAGATTTCGACTTCTAACAAAATCATGTACAAGATTTCTTCCGATTATCAGGTGAATTGCCAAGCAAACAGCTTGGAGAAGAAACCTCTCATGGGAGCTGCACAATCCCAGGAACCTTGCAATCTTGAAACTATTGTAAATGGAGCCGCATTGTGAGGTTCAAGTGGTTTCTTCTTTAGAGGAACTTTGCGATTCCCCCCTCCACCCCTCTTTGTGGTCAATGGTCCTCTTAGAAAGTACTTGTTTAACTCTGTGCAATTGCCTCCATTGATGTCGGCAGAGTAATCATTCAGCTTTCTATGATGTCTGTGTTTCTTTTTCCACCAATTATGCCCTTCACTTTTGGTAGCACATCACTTCATCGGATATAACTCTGACCCTTTTTACCATGGATCAACAAGCCATGAATGGTATCCAGCTTTGTCCAGCTAATGAACAGATTATTACTAGGTTGCACATTCGCAGCATGGCAGTATCGCAACAGCCTGCAGAATATTCAACCACTCAATATCTCACCCCAAAATCTGTGATTGCATGATTTGAATGCTATGATTATGGCAACAAGAGTGCATGTACGGACCAGTAATTAGCCACAACACTAGGTCCCATGATGGATGGTACCTCTATCTATATAATATTTAATAATGTATTTGCATAACAATTTTTTATCTATTGACGATGTTGGAAATTAAAGGTTGATCAGTGAAATTATGACATGTAGGCTAGAACTAATATTTTTACTGGAAATTCATGTTTCTTTTCGTGAGATATGAAATAATTTTGAAAAAAAAAATGATGTATATATATAGTCTAAAAAACCCTGAAATACACACACAATTATATAGAAAAGATTATATATTCATAATTATAGAGAAAATATTATGAACATTGATAATAAATATGGTGCAAATAACTAAATATTAATAGCATTAATAATTTTATAAACAACAATAAAATATATGTACACAAGGTTGTTAAATGTTAAATTCACGAGTTGACTCATAAAATTATCATATGATTTTACAAGTCAATATATGCATATCGTGTAAAATTATATAAAAATCAAAAAATAATAAAATCAGATTGAAATTGTGTAAAATCAGGTAAACTTACGGTTTTTTTATGGATTCTACAATAATTATAAATTCAAGATTTTTATCTTTTTCATTGCATGCTATTGTGTTTACTCACTATCAATGAATTCCTAATTCAATCAATAATTCAAGGATGGAAAAAACATAGTCTTGATTAAACCCTTCCTAACAAATAAAAATTTGTCTATTATAGTACAAGACTTTGAAAACTCTTATTTCATAAAGATATTTTTATGGGCAAAAGTAACAGATCATACTTTAAAGTTTGACCCACCATGTATTTATGTCTAAATATCAGTCTTTTTAAATAAATTTACAACATTATGATTTCTTTATAGAAAATCTCATAACTTGTTTGAGATATATCTAACAAGGAGTCAATCTTCAAGATTAAAAATAAATCCTACTTTGAATTGTTTGATTCATTCATTTTCATTCATATGAAGCTACAATTCATTATTGATCCACTTGTTGAGATTGATAGTATGTAACAAACAATATCTGAAACTTATAAAAACATAATAATATTTAAAAGTGATGTATTATTTATTAAGACAAAAAAACATTAGATAAATTAAAATTATCATTACATGTGGTCATGTATTTGGAGGGAGTATTGGAACTGATGTTAGCTAATAAGGGAGCATATTTGTGAAGACACAATTGTTTTTAATATTTTTCTTGAACACAAGTCTTACCGACCACTTCTAGTCTTTTCTCTTAGATCTTGTATGTAAGGATTTTATCATACAAGAACAAATATACATCTTTATTGATGAAATTACTTACTATTTATATGAACTATCAGCCTGTTTGAGAGTAAGATTATGATTGCGGTTTAAATTGTTTTACTTTTACTGATGTGTTTTTTGCTTTTAGTAATGAGTCCCACCACTAAAAACAAACACATCAGCAATAAAAAAAAAGTATATATTTGGAGCATATTTGAGAGTATAATTGTGGTTGCGGTTCAAATTATTTCTTACTCAGAAATCTATTAAAATAAAAAAAATCACTTTTAATTATTACACTAAAATAATTTAAAAACACAAAAAAATTAATTAATTTTTTTTAAAAAAACAAGATTTTAAGAGTATTCTCGAACACTTGTTTAGTCATAACCAGAAAAGGTAGGTTGTTCTGCAGATGCAACCTACACTAGTTTTTAAGCATGCTAAGAGTTATAATTAAATAAAAACCACTATCATATAAAAACACAATATGACAGGAGACAAAACATTTCCTTAATATACTGATGTGCTCCTGACGTGCTGTCCTTATCACCGTTGCCTGCAGCATCGTGCGGTGGCAAACCCTTGTAAAATAATGTTTAGGATGCGTATGTTTTTAAAAGTTATTTTTATTTTAAAATATATTAAAATAATATTTTTTTTATTTTTAAAAATTATTTTGATATTAAAATAATATAAAAATATCAAAAAAATTAATTTAAATTTTTTTCAAAAATATTTTCAAAACACAAATACCAAACACACCCGCCCCAGCACCGAAGAATAAGCCTTCAATAATTTGTACAGCCATCAACATCAACATAAATTAATAAATACTTATCACAAATACCTTTGTAATTAACAAAAAAAAAATAATAATTAAACAAAGAGTTTGTCTAGCGAAAGAGATAAGTGCAGAGGATGGTTCCTTGCATCTAGACATGAGGTGGTCTTTTCCAGTCAACGCTGCTGTATTTTTTGAGATATTTATTTGTAGACATAAAACTCAGTCCAATTTATAAGTAGATTTATTCCTTGAATTATTATTCAGTTTTAAATCTTAAAAAAACGTAATATATACACATAATACATTTATTAATAAAAGCCAATTCAAAGATATCCTTATATAATGGTGTTAGATTCGCTCAAAGATGTGTTTGTATTCTGTAGAAATTTAAGCTCGATTAAAAAATATAATTTTAGCTATTTGTATACGGAAGGCAGCTCGGATTGTGAAGGGAGTAGAGGTGAGAAAAAAATCAAAAAATTAATTAAATTGAGAAAACTAAAAAAAATAACCTAAAAAAACCGGGTCGAAACGAAAAAACTGAGCCAAACCGATTTTTGTTTTAAAAAACCGAACCAAATCAAAACCAGTCGGTTTGAACCGGTTTCGGTTCGGTTTCGGTTTTTTTTAAATTTAATTTGGTTATTTTTTTAAAAAAAAATCAAACCAAGCCGAAAATAATTACCTCAAAAAAATGGCTTAATTTGGACATAAAAATAAATTAATTTCAATTACGAAAACTATAAAATAAAAAAGGCAAGCATTTGACAAAGTGGCAATCACTTAAATCAGATAATTAACAATTATTTAGGGAGTAATTTCTAAATCTACATCCTCTTTCCATAAAGAAATTGATAATTTGGAAATTAAGTGATTTCTAGTTTTTCTTGCATGAAGAAGGATAACATCGTTTGACTAAGTAATTACTCATATATTAATATTTTTTAGTATTTTAATATATTAATATTAAAAATAAATATTTTTTTAAAAAATAATTTTTAATAAATTTAAAAATACATATTTGAAAAATAACTCTAAAATATACCGTTGCTTTTCAAAATATTTTTTACTTAAAAGTATATTAAAAAAATATTTTTTTATTTTTAAAAAAATATTTTTAACATCCATATATTAAAACAATTTAAAAACTCCCCATAAAAAAATTAATTGTTTTTTTAAACTTATTAAAAACAAAAACAAAAACAAATTATTTATAATTAACTTTCATTTCCAAATAGGCTCGTAATCACACAATCAGCAATAAAAACCAACACAGAGGAACAGTCTCAGTCGCTCTCTCTTTCTTACTCAACCGCCACTGCATCTCCTTTTTTCTTGCATGTCTTTCTTGACAAATCCTAAGACATAAATATGGTTATCAGCAAACTCCTGCGATCCACTCTTAAAGCCCAGGTATCAAAAATCTTGGAACACTTATTTATGTTTTCCTGCAAAAAGTTTTGACCCTTTTGTTGTCTGTTCTTGATTCTTGAAAAAGTTTGTGAATTCAGTTTTCTTGGCTTTCTTTTCATGCATTCTTGAATTTTTTTTTACGTCTGCTTATGTAATTTTCTTGAGTCATCATATAGTACTGTGTCTTGTTGATCCTTGTATTGTATAATCTTGATTCTTGAAAAAGTTTGTGAATTCTTGTTTCCTTGGATTATCTTTTCTTGCATTCTTGATTAGTTACAGTGACCTTGGATTCTTGTTTTTAGATCATTCATGTTTTGATTTTTACACTAGCTTATGTTGTTGTTAGTTCATCACCTTGTTTGGTTGAATCTACTGCCTTTTTAATGATGAGACTGAAAGGACAGAACTTGAATATCCCATTAGGTTGCCACTTGCCAAATGAAGGAAATCATAATTTAAGACTTCTTTGTTGTTTCTTGATACACCTATTTGTCTTAGCTGAGTACACTTTTAGTATTTTTAACAAGATCACTGACTATGTTACTCAAGGACCTCCATTTATTTTCCTTTTCTTTTTCAAATTTTTGGGATATTTTGGTTGCTTTTCTTCTTGGAGGCTAGATTAGTGATTAGTAATGCGAAACTTCATGAAGATTTGTTGAGGGAGTTTTGCTCACATCTTGAATGGTTAGAATCAATTTGAATGAATTGTATTTTCCTTAGAAGGGATTTGTATTCATGGGTTGTAGATTAATAGAAATTTGTTTTATAGAACTTTTGATGGGTGTTTGATGCAGCACTTGCTTGTATATTTTGAAGGTTAAATGCCTTAATCTTTACTAGGTAGTTGAAGATAATGGAACCAATAACGAAATCAAAGATCCATGATTATAGGATTATGAAGATGATTCGAAAACAATTTGGTAGTACTACTGGTTGTGATTCTCTCTTCCTACCTTACCAATCACCCTGTTTCTCATGTTAAAATTGGTGAATAGGATGGTGTATGGAAGTATGGGACAGAGTAGAGAAATTCGTGGGCAGTTAAAACACATACTGAATGATCTATTTGCTCTATAGTTTCACAGCTCATCATTCATGCCTTTTTATTGCTTACACTTTCTTAATACATTATTTTCAGCTCGGTTCTTGCATAAAAAATGGCACTGCCTCTGGAAGTTCACAGAAGCATCTTCTCCGGGCCCCTTTCCTGGCCAGGTTATATGGTACCGAGGCATCTTTGCAAAAGGAAGATTCAACTACCGAGGGCAACAGGTACTTAATGTCCCACACACACACAACTCCTATGTGTGTGCGTCCGATGTGCTTCTACATGGTTTAGATGATTTGCAGATATGCCCTGATTTGTCCAGAACAATTGTGCTATTGCATTCAAATTCACGCTCGCTAGGAATACTGTTTAGTGGTGATTAGTTGCTAACAAATTTTAGTTATTGCAGTTTTAAGGGGCATGATATGCTGGCACCTTTCACTGCTGGCTGGCAGAGTAATGATTTGGATCCCCTAGTCATAGAGAAGTCTGAGGTATATACTTCCTATGACAAATCTTCTCTGTTTGACCCAGCATATTTGTTACGCTAACAATCTAAGCTCAGTTTTTTTCCTTTGAATTACATAACTAACTTGAAGCTGCTGAATGATACAGGGTAGCTATGTCTATGACATCAATGGGAAGAAGTATCTTGATGCTCTTGCTGGTCTTTGGTGCACATCCTTAGGTAAATGAAACAGCATACCCTAGTTGATCAGAGACTTTTTCGCTCCATTTTTCTCCACTTCGATGAATTCAAATTATCAGACCCCTGCACCTGGTTCATATCTTGTCAAGTTGTGGGATATGAGAATTTGATAATTCCAAGAACTAGACTTCCCAGTGCCATCTTGCATATTTAGGTTCCATTTTGTATATGTATTGAGACATCGGCTTTTTTCAGGGGGGAATGAACCACGGCTTGTGGCTGCTGCAACAGAACAGTTGAATAAATTGCCATTTTACCACTCCTTTTGGAATCGGACTACAAAACCTTCTTTGGTATTCCTATATTTCTGTCTTTCCTTTTCTATGTTGAAATAACTTCATTTTTTATATGAAATGCATTTTCATCTATGGAATTCTCACCAGTTAATTAACTTACATAATCTGTGAATGTCTTGCTTTCTGCCTCTCTAAAACAGAAGCACTGCTGCTCCTTCCATTACAAAATATTTGACCTGTTATCTTCTGAAAATGCTTTCCATTGTTTTTAAATAATCATTTTTATCTAACAGGATCTTGCAAAAGAACTTCTTGAAACTTTTACTGCAAGTAAAATGGCAAAAGCTTTCTTTACAAATAGTGGATCAGAAGCCAATGACACTCAGGTTTGCTTTTTGTCTATAAGCACTTATCTTTCGCTTTTTATTATTTACATATATGCATTTTCGTTGATGTGTAGTTAAACAGTTGCTGTATGTCTTTGTGATTCACATGCAGAATGAGTGCAAAATATGAAGTGAATATCTGATCAGCAAATTTTTCATGAAAGATGAATAGAAATTTAAGTGAGAAATATAATGTCAAAGCTATATCTTGCTTTGATATTCAATCCCTTATTTCAATGCTTGTTAATCAACAAATGTCAATGATGATGATGATAGCAAGAATACTGTTTTACTTGGTTTACATTTTATGTTTTCTTCCCTGAGTGTGGTGCGTGCTTTGTGTCTTGAATTACTTATTTGTAGGTGAAGCTGGTTTGGTATTATAACAATGCTCTTGGAAGACCAAATAAGAAGAAATTTATAGCTCGAGCAAAATCGTATGTGGACTGTTCAATTGATTATTTTGTCAATATTCTTGTTGGGAACATTCCTAATTACTAATCATTATATTTGAATTTGGCAGGTACCATGGTTCAACCTTGATAACAGCCAGCCTTTCTGGGTAAAGATAATTGATGAGAACTTCTTAGATGAGAATCTTTGAGCTTAACATTTGAAACTCATGTTTCATTAACCAATAAATTTATGTTGCAGCCTTCCAGCTTTGCACCAAAAATTTGATCTTCCTGCACCATTTGTACGACACACCGACTGCCCACATTACTGGCGTTATCATCTCCCAGGTTGGCACTCCACCTGTCTTGCTGCTCAGATCCTTTGAATGACATGATTTGGACTAACAATCATGCTAATGCATGTTCCAGGTGAGACAGAGGAGGAATTCTCAACCAGACTAGCTATCAATTTGGAGAATCTTATCCTGAAAGAGGGACCAGAGACGGTAATTTGATCTTTAGATTGACCGTCTTCAATTGAAATAGAGGGATTGGTTATTTCTCATGTACTGTGCTTGCTCATTTCAGATTGCTGCATTTATTGCTGAGCCTGTCATGGGAGCAGGAGGCGTGATACCTCCACCAGCAACTTATTTTGATAAGGTGGGACTTTCTTAACCCAGTGCTGCAATTTGGTTGAAAATGCCATCTCCTGTGATGTTTGCTAATTTAACATAATTTGGTAAGTCTTAAAAATAGTGCTCACAAGTCATCATGCACTTCTGCTGATGTCTTAGTGTTGACATATTATGCAATGGAATGATAGTTTTTGCATTAACAAAATTGAGAGCCAGATAGCTCCTTCTTCATAATGATATAGGACCAGTAAGGCTTCTGCTTAGTCTAAGAGTAATAGTCGCATTATGTTTATAAATGTGGCATGCTGCTTTTGTTATCTCCCCCCACCCAAAAAAAAAAACCTCACTCGTCTTATCAACATATACAGCTGGACAGCTGGTCCAACTGACACCTTTTTTGTCCTGCAGATTCAAGCAGTGGTGAAAAAGTATGACATTCTTTTTATTGCAGACGAGGTACATAATATCCATCCCTGTTACCAAGAATGTTACGTCTAAGCTCTATATCACTGGCAATTCAAGCTCTCTTCTTTCTTTCTGTTTATTATAGGTAATTTGTGCATTTGGAAGGCTTGGGACAATGTATGGGTGCGACAAATTCAACATCAAACCAGACCTTGTATCAGTAGCAAAGGTAAGGTCAGAGAAAAAGTAATTGCATGATTTTCAAATTCTGAGATATTACTTGATCTCTCTTTCTTGTTTGGCATTGGTTATCCAGGCCCTTTCCTCTGGTTACTTGCCAATAGGAGCTGTTATGGTGAGCCCTGAAGTTTCAGATGTGATTGACTCACAAAGCAGCAAACTTGGTATGTGGACACTATTCATCAAGAATCAATTTTTCTTTTATGCTACAAAATGCTTCTCCTTTTTGTCATCTCCTAATTTCTTCTATTTCAGGTTCTTTCTCTCATGGATTCACTTACTCTGGTCACCCTGTAGCTTGTGCAGTTGCCATTGAAACGCTAAAGATATACAAGTGCGTCCTTTTCTGATATTTGTTAGATACGCCACATAAGAATTCAAATAATTTGATTTCAAGCATGTATACCTTTCTAAGCATAGATGAACCAACCAGTTGATGATAATTATGCGTTGTCTTATATCCCTTCTTCCTGTGAATATTGGCAATGTGAAATTGCAATGTAATTTCTTATTTATGGGCCATAATCATCTGTTTAAGTAGTTTGTTTGTCAATGAATTGCATTAGATGAGCTTATTCAGTGGTTGGCCATGGCTCATGATACAAGTGTTATAGCATTTATATTTAGGTCTAGGATTTAACTAAACTTTTACTTGTTTGCAGGGAAAGAAACATTCTTGATCAAGTAAACAGAATCGCCCCAAAATTTCAAGACGGTGTAAAAGCCTTCTCTGACAGCCCTATCATAGGGGAGGTATATTTTATGTTTGAAATATTTAAGCTAATCTGGTAAATAAACAGGTTACCAGACACTTTACCTTGTAATATCTTGTCACTTCAGATACGAGGAACTGGCTTAATTCTTGGTACCGAGTTTGTAGACAACAAGTCACCAAATGATCCATTCCCTCCTGAGTGGGGTAAGTTTCAGCTCCTTTTTCAGTGTTCAGCTGCTCTTCAGATAATAATTTAGGGCATGTTTTCAGCATGTTTCTCCAAAAACAGTTTCCCGGATTTTACCAAAATGGGAGTTACCTTTATGCATGCATTACCATTACCTTGGCAACCAGTTCTACTTGATTTTCATCATCTTTAACATTTCACTGTTAATAATCATTGAGTTGCAATGGCCTCTAGGAGTTGGCGCATATTTTGGAGCACAATGTGAGAAGGAAGGAATGTTGGTACGTGTCTCAGGGGACAACATAATGATGTCTCCACCATTTATCATGTCTCCTGAAGAGGTTGACGAGGTATATTTTTGTGTAGAATAATAACCAAGATTCATACCATCCCTGCCTGCTTTTGCAAGTGCCGCATTTTATATTCAAAGTTGTTATCTTTGTGCAATGGAACCACCCTTTATTAAATGAATAAATGTTTATGCTTTACAGTTGATTAGCAAATATGGGAAAGCTCTGAAGGCTACTGAAGAGAGGGTAAAGGAATTGAAATCTCAGCAAACGAAGCAGTAAACAACAGTTGTTAATAATGGAAATGTTGTATGTTTCATGTAAAGCAAATCTATTTGCTTCTGTGAATTGTGAGACATTTGGTATCCAATAAATGTGTGCTGATCCTATTCTATATCTATATTTTGTCATCCTCTCCCTCTCCCTCTACCCTCGTTGTTTTTTTTTTTATCTTTTTCAAGCCAAAATTTTTGGTTAGAGGGTTGATCGATCATCTACAAGCAAACTCTGAATGAGAAATCTTGCCTCATGTGACCAACAATTCATTGAAATATAAAACATCGTACACGGACATATTTTCTGAGTAGTGTTGGGTTACTGTTTCCCTTAAAATAAAGGGGACATGTCTTACTATTTCGAAAGTGCAAAATGTTTCTTCTTCTTTTTTTGTTTCCATGGGTCGAATATTCAAATCTTAGATTTTGGAGCAATGGATTTTGGGTGGGTTTTATTATAAAATTATAATCCAAATGATTTTTTTTTTCTTGTTAAACAGCCGCAAATCTCATAAAGAAAAAGATAAAAAAAAACTTACAGTATTTCTTTCACCTCACAAACAATCTCAATCAACTGAAGTCATTATACACTATCAAAAGCAACCTAGCTGTGGCGGCACTGAATGGCACTTGAGCTCTGGAAATGGTGTGCTTTCTTCGATGATTACTCATTTCCTTAAGGGTTTGTCTCATCTTTTAAGCATTTTGAAATAATGTTACTTTTGAGGTAATTAAGGGTTTGTCTTAGTGGTGAAAAAGTTATGCTCATTTCCTTAATTTTCTGAGTTTGGACTTCGGAACTGACATGAGTTTGTGTGCATTTAAGATCACGCATGAATTTTTTCTTAACTTTAATTAATGGGTAAATTGGTTTGTGAATAATGTCGAATAAAAAAATAATCGAGACTAGACAAACTATAGGACTTGGAGTATAAATGACATTTTTTATCATTTTGCTTCGAAAAATAATTGTATACTGCTAATGCAACTAGGCTTATGAAAATTAAAAAGTTTGAGTATTTGGATAAGAATCTATTATAAATAGACTATGTGGATAGTCTAACATATGCTTTTATGGAGCGATGAAACATATTTTAGATTAAAAAAAGATTTAATCATGCCAGACTAGAGTAGTGATTAAAAGTGATCATAATAGCAGATTTCACAGTTGTATTGGGCTCAAGTTCTTACAGAAGGTTCCAGAGACCTAGTTCCATAGAGAAATTGCTTTTTCGATCATTCGTCGTTTGGATATATGAAATTAGGCTCGGAAGATCTTGTTTGAGCTAGTTTTTCTATTTTTCCTTGATTTTTATGAATTTATTGTTGTATTTCAGATATTATGTAATTTCTCTTTATGCTTTTAAATTCTAATTTTGTTTTATAGTAGATGTAGGTTTTCAAGCCTATTTAAAAGACTTGTAAACCTCTTTAAGAGGTTTATTTTCAGATAATAAAACTATGAATTTAGAGTTTGTATCTACAACCCTTTTCGCTCATAAAATTAAGTTTTTTTTGTGATTGTTTGTTGTCTTTCTAGCTTCCGCTTGCATCAACTGTTTTATTATAATACAATTAAAAGTGTACCAATATTATAGACAAAAGAACATAATAAAGACAACAAACACAAACAACATAAAATTATGCCAAATAGGGTAACCATACAAAAATCCTAATTCAAAATTTAATTACTGAATAGTTTTTTTCAAGTATTCTACCTTTCTAAAAGGTTTACAACTTCTTAAATAATCCTAAAAATCAACTTAAACAAATTATAAAATTCAAAAATAAAGGAAAAAGCAGTAAAAGTCCTAAACACGTAAAATCTAAAAATAAAAAGAAAAAATAACAAAACTAGCCTAAAAAAATCTAATTTTAAGGTTTTCCAGATCTTGGTTGGTTATAAAAGCAGACCTTCATATAGAATTAGGCCTTTTAGAACCTTCTAGCAAAATTTAAGCATAATTCAACAATCAAATAAAAAATTATAAATTATAGATCTTTATGTCAAACTGATCATTATGTATGACCCATTTCTTTTCTTGCACTTAATCATGTCCTATTGATCTATAAATATCCTTATTAGATTATCCACGTAGTCTAATTATAGCAAATCCACAATTGACTTATCATAACCACCTGCATTGAACTTATAAATCCCAAGGATTGTATGTGATTGAGTTGAGCAAACTACTCAAAAAGCGGTGGTTTGAGAGACTGTAGCGTGCGTGTTAGATGGTAGGAATATTGGTTGTAATGAGCAGGTTGGAATCTTATGTTCTTTCCACAAAGAACTAGCAATTGCTTTCTCAATGTGTGGGATGCTTTAGGATTGTATAACAATATCTAAAAAATCTCATATTTACACGAAGATCAAATTGACTTAGAGAGTACACCCTTTACTAAAATACTGAAAAAGACAATGGGCACTCTGAAGAATTTTTGTCAACAATTTCTGACTGAAATAACAATGGATTATGTTATTTTAATAATTACCGACATAATGTTTGATGAAGTAAAAAATAAAAAATTAATAAAGAAAATATTGACAATTCTGTTAGTAATTTTACATGTCATGAATTACTGATGGAATTGCCAATGAAATATTTTTGTCAGCAAATGTAAATAATTTATAACCGATAGTTCCTCCCTTTATTATTATTCTTCTTCTATAAAAAAAATACCACAAAACCCCCTTTATTTTCTCATAAAGTTCCCAACCCACTAGAGTCGATCTATATCTATCAGTAGTGTTAGCATTGATAGATGAATTTTTTGTGAAGCCTCAATACACAAAATAAGCAAACCCATCTATTTTTTATAACTCATTTATGTTTTAGGTTAATTTATTGTAGTTTTTATTAATTTATAGAATTTTTTATAGTTTTTATAGTTTGCTTGTATATTTAAGTATTTTACAGTTTTTTTAGAGAAATTTATTGTATTGATATATGACTTGTATGCTAGGATTTGATTGAGATTTGAGAAAAATTAAATTTATTGTCATTTGATAGAATTGAGTTTAAATTTGTAACTTATGTGTGTTATAATTTAAGAAATCATGAGTTATTTTAATGGTTACCAATCATATTTTGTTAATTTTATTGTTAAGTTAGAAATTTGGAGAAAATTACTTTTTTTTTGGAATTGATAAAATCAATATTATTCTATATAAGCTTCATAATTAAGCAATGGATGATTTTTTTGGATATATTAGATTTCACCCAAAGAGTTGTATAGGTAAGATTATCTTAAAGGGGTTGAAGGTTTTATTATTTTTTTACTTTCTAAACCAAAAAATATTAGTGCAAATGAAATAAGATGTCCATTTATGAAGTGTAAGAATAAAAAATCTCACCATACAGATGTTGTGATATATAATGCATCTACTTAAAAAAGAATTCGTCGAGAAATACTTGTATTGATATATGCACGGAGAATCTTATATTCCTTACAAAACTATTTTAGAAAAGATGATTGACTCAATTTTTAGTTCTAGCAACATACATGAGTTTGCAGATGATAATAGTAATACTTATAGAAGTATGATTATGGATGTAATCAGAATGGATCATAATTATTCAGGTGAAGGTTCACATAATATCTTTTTACATGAAGAACCAAATGTAGATGCAACTAGGTTTTTTGAACTTTTAAAATATTCCAATGAACTATTAGGGGATGAGTGATAACTCACAATAAATTATCAGTCATTGTATGAGTGTTTACCATTAAGTCAAGTTATAGTTTGAGTGGGGCCGATTATGATAGCATAATTGAATGAGTTAAAAACATGTTGCTTAAAGGGAATAGAATAAAAGAGAACTTTTATGCTGCAAAATCCATGATGGTTTCTTGGTCTATGATACCAAAAAAAATTGATATGTGTTCAAACTTTTACATGCTATACTACGATGGATATGCAAATTTTATCAAGTGCAAAACCTGTTAGCATGCTTGGTACAAACCTAATAGTGGTAGAGGAAGGACATTTGTTGCACACAAAAAACTAAGATACTTCTCAATCACTTATATGCTGCAAATATTATCTATGTCTCCAAAAATTATTGAGCACATGACGTATCATCATTCACATGATGCGGTGGATGGAGTCATAACGCACCCTTCCAATTAATGGTGAAGCTTAAAAAATTAGTTTAATAGTATGCATACTTAATTTTTAATGGAATTACAAAACATACATCTTGGTTTGTGTATAGATGAATTTAATCAATTTGAATCCTTTGCTACACCCTATTCTTGTTGGCTGGTCATATTAACATTTTATAACTTGCATTCCAGGATGTGTATGAAGTTGAAATTCATCTTCTTGTCTATGGTCATACCTAATCCTTGCAGTCCAAGTAGAAATATAAATATTTATCTTCAACCGTTGATTGATGAGTTAAATTAATTATAGTTAGTCAGGGCTTTGACATATGATGTATCGAGAGAATAGAATTTTTAGATGGAAACAACAATGATGTGGACTATAAATGATTTTCCTGCGTTTTAAATGGTTTCAAGTTAGGGCACATATGAAAACGTGTCTTGTCTATACTGTATGAAAAATAATAAAGCCTTTATCTTAATGAATGATGGTAAAAAAAAAATTTCATTGCAATAGGAGGTTCTTATTAAGTCGTCATCAATACAGAAATAACAGAAATGACTTTTTAAAAGGTAAAACTGAAAAAGATATTTACCGCCAGTACTATTGTGTGAAGAATTGTATGATGAATTGAAAGGTACCTTTCTTAGAGGTTTTTTTTAAAAAAAATTTAGTGAAATTATAAACTGCCTATTTTTTAAAAGAATTACCAACAATACTGCCTGATTTGAAGCATAACTAAACATTGCATCATCGAGAAACTTGGCCTGTCCAAAAAAGCGTTTGAGGCTTAAAATGGACTTAATTACCATAACTTAATTTCCATACTAATTGTTCTTGATATATCAATTTGTATCAATGATCCATAGATTTAAAACTAATGGTAAAAACAACTAAAAAATAGCAAAACACCAACACAATATTATGTCAGTGTAAACACACTAATTCTATCGGTATAAAAATCACTGACGGATTCAGCAACGAAAAATCTTTTATTTTTTAATTATTTTATTTTGTCAGTTATTCTGCAGGTATTTACTATCGGAAATAATTTTTTTGCTATTATAATCAGAAATTTCCAACCAGAATAGTCTACGCTATAATCATCGGAAAATATTGATAGAAAATATTGTCAAAGAACTATCTCAACCTAACAGCTTAAGCTGTTAGGTAAGATTCCGAGATATTATCTATATTATTCTCTAACACTTCCTCTCAAGTGAAAGCTCTTTGAGCTTGAAACTTGTATAGATTCACACCATCTTGTGCTTAATTTTTTTTATTAAATAAAAGGAGATGGTGAGATTCGAACTCATGACCGCTTGGTCATCAAGGCTTTGATACCATGTCAAAGAACTATCTCAACTCAATAGCTTAAGTTATTCGGTAAGATTTTAAGATCTGTTGTATATTATTCTTTAATAAATATTTTGTAAATGATTCTGTTAGTATGAGATAATTTTCTAGCAGTGAAAACCACAATTAAGGAAAAATTAAGGTTTCATGTGGTACTTACTGTATATTAATGATGCTGTTCTGGAAAAATCAGTGTGCCTAGCAGCTAGGATGGAATCTATGTTGCTTGTTTATGTGATTTGCTAGGCACTGATTTCTGTGACTAGGCAGCATACCTCGGTGCATATAGTCACCTTGCACTTGAGTATTTTCTGTTAGGAAATTCAGTGCTTCAAAGATTGATTCAATCCTTTCCACAAACTAATTCTGGCAATTTGATCATCTTCTGGTGCTATGTCTAATCCATAGTTACCAGAAAACATGGAATGTTCGGATCACATTATAGGACTATTTTAGGGATAAATCTTCCGAACAAATTTATTAAAACATCATTTTAATTTAAAAATTTAAGTTATTACGTGACGTTTATAATACGATTTATATAATAAAATAGTAAAATTTAAGCTCATGATTTTTTTATCAATAAAGCTCTGATATATACAACTTCAAAGAATTATCAGTTGAAAAACTTAAATTGTTAATTGTTACGTGAAGTAACAAAATATGATTAACAATATTATATATTAGTTTGAAACTCTACAGGGTACAAAAAGAGATTTTCTTACTTCGCATAGGAGAAAGAGCAGTAGGATCATAACTGTCTAAGATATCATAAATATATAATCCTCAATCCATAAGGCTGTCACGCATCTACTGAAGATATTTTTCCCTACCCTAAATGGAGGGAATAAATAACCAAAAGGTAGAGCACAGTGCTCCCACAATTTTACTGCTGCTAAATTGTCTTCACAAAAGCTTGTCAATTACTTTTTAGTGAAATAAGCAGCACTACAACTCACCCACTGTTTCCCACCATGTTACAGATATGGAAATCAAGCCCTAAGAAAGTGATGTATGATGCCCTAAACATCACTATGCTTGACGTTAAATAAGCTAGTCATGCAGTCTTTTTTTGGCTGCAAAAACCGTAGTCCAACCCAGATATCCAACAAAAGCACTGGCTTACACCCCAACCCTTCACAGAAAGCAGTTCATCAACAACTGGTTTGCACTTAACAATCCGAGCTCAATCAAAATTCTCTCTGGAATCCCTTCCTCCATAAATGGCTTCTCTTATGGAACACTTCAAACCATCTTTCCGGCGCCATTTCTTATCAATTATCTTATTGAAAACCCATGCAAGATTCTCAACCAAGCAAAACCTCAAGTCCTAACATTAGCAGTAGCAGTGGCAGTAGCGGTAGCGGAACTGCTTCTGCTTCTGCTTCTGCTGCTGTGATTGCTGGGGCTAGTGCACCTCGAGTTTCGGGCTCCCAACGTGCTTTTCGTGGAGTTCGGCGTAGAAGTAGTGGAAAATGGGTGTCTGAGATTAGAGAGCCTAAGAAGCCTAATAGAATCTGGTTAGGCACATTTCCTAACCCTGAAATGGCCGCTGTTGCTTATGATGTGGCAGCGCTTGCGCTTAAGGGCCAAAATGCAGACCTTAACTTCCCAAACTCGGCTGCTTCTCTGCCTGTTCCTGCTTCCACTTCACCACGTGATATTCAGGCGGCTGCAGCCTCTGCAGCTGCTGCTATTGGTGCTGCAAAGGATGCTTTAGGGATTCCGAATACGGGGGATACTAATCAAATGGAAAAAGAAATTAGGCCAACGGTCGATGATCAGTTTGTTGATGAGGATTTGATATTTGATATGCCTAATGTTCTTGTGAACATGGCAGAAGGGATGCTTCTTAGCCCTCCTCGCTTGGACATTGCTGGTGATGAGACCACAACCGCCTATGACAACACTGGAGACCAGAACCTTTGGAAATTCCCTTGAATCCATCCCTATATGAATATGATAAGAAACTATATTGAGTAATCTCCAAGTTAAATAATAAAAACAAAAAAAATAAGTAAAAGTTAAGTCATGGTATCTTGTGTCCAAATTCTGGGGCTGATCAGATGTAAGATACAGTAAGTCGTATTGGCATGAGTGGCTTGTTCTCTTTATTGTTTTGTACAGGTTTCTTATTTCCTATGTTGGATTTGGAGTTTTCTGTTCTATTATCGCTTGATGATTTGATTCCATGAACTTTATTTCAATATACTTATGCTAAATCTTCATTGCTTTGTTCAATTTTCAAATCAAAAGAGTAAGCAAAGCAGCATTCCAATGGGTGGGTAAAGAAAAGCTAGCAAGTTGGCAGGTTTAGTCAATAAGAATGATTAAGAAGTTGATTTACTATGCTTCTTATAGCAATATAAAATTTCTTTTTATCCTTTATATATTATTTAATTATGGAACGATTCCGGAACAATATTGGACAACAATCTCATCGATGACAAGAAGCCTATTTGATATGTTTTGCGCTTCTAAAGTAATCATAGTTCTTTTAGCTACTTTTAGTCTAAAAACATAGTATTCGATTAAGGTCTGCATTGTTTTTATAACAAGGAAAATAAACCCTTTTGCTATGAAACATTTGTGTAACCATTGGTTGACATGTCATGCTCAACAAGTTGGGTAATGTCTAGGTAGATGGTGACACTTCAGCTTCCGAGGATAATTGTCTCCTACTCATGCAAGGTTTATATGTCTCAGTGTATCCACCAATGTCAGCTTCCCATTAGATCAAATTTAGTTTTATCCTGTCAGAAAGCAAATGAGCCACAGATTGAGTAATGTTTCTATCTAATTGTATAAGTATGGTACAAATGATCTACCAAAGAAAAAGGCTATAAATGAGCACTGAAAGACATGCTAGAAAAAGGGCTGGAACAAAGATAAGGTTTATTCTAGTGATAGAATAGCCTCGAGACTAAACTCGAGCTCTTATGGTTCAAGCAGAAGGCCCCTTAGACAGGATGGAAGAGATAGGATCATGCTGAAAATTGTGCTTGCGGTCAGAACCGGCAACAGAATAAATATCCAAGAATGCTGAGAAAGGGGCTGTGTTAGAAGATCATGGTAGTTCAAGAGGTAGTTTAGAGGTTTTAGTAATTAGAAATTGAAATGAAAATAGTTTGATAGTTAAGGTTTTTAACCGTAGTAGTTTAGTAAAAGAAATTAAGATTTAGTTTATAGTTTGGAAATGATTGAAGGATATGTAATACACAAAGCAAAATCTTTATTAATAGAAAATATAATACAAGGGGAAGAGTTTCAGGACAAAAGCTTTAATCTTGGCATTGTTTTTTGCTTGTTTTACAAATTAATAATGGTTGCATTGCTATTTATATCCTTCTTAACCCATCTAGAGGGAAGAATGCCAGAAATTTAGCCAATTATTCTTTCTTTTCTAGAACTTTCCTAACTTAGTTAGGAACTAACTTGTAGCCTTTTGTATTTTCTAGAATTGATCTCTAGAATTTAATTTTCTTTAAGTGCATTAACAGGCTGGTAAGTCTAGGGCAACCAACTGATTTAATAGCTCAAAGTCGTTATCTTGGTAGAATGGAAGTATGGAAGTACGTACCCTTTTGATCATATGAATAGATACTTCTGTTTTCATCTGGGAAAGCACTGAAGGATACTCTGGAGAGGGTAAGGAACTAATGTCTCAGCATAAGAAGCAGTCGAAGAACGGTTTCTCGGTTTGTGAGTGCCATCCTTGGCGTAGTTCCATGCTAGTTTTCTCTATATCGTTCCAATTTGATCGGAAGTCTTTTGCTCCCATCCTGGACATGGCTCCGAGATCTTTTGATGAATGATTACATATTTTCATTTGATCAAAAGCAGTAGGAGCTTAACCCTATTAATTACAGATTAAGCTAGATATCATGATGGGGACGAATAGCTGGTGATCATCTTTGCCCTCATCAGCTCCTCCACATAAAATTAAGACAGTGGTCATACTTCCCACATAGAATCTTTGCCATACTTTGGTAGACGGTCTGTTCAAGATTGCTAACCAAGTAATGGATGTAGAAGAGGTCCCCAAACAAGTCTATGCCAGTCAACCAAACTCCCAATCACTAGTTGAGAAAATTTTTCCATTTGGACCGAGCTTACAGACCACTTTATTTTGAAGCAGCCCTATTACAATTTAGAGTGTCTGTTTTTGTGATTTAAAAAAAATTAATTTTTTTAAGTTTATTAGTGTTTTCAAATTATTTTAATGTGTTGATGTCAAAAATAATTTTTTAAAAATAAAAAAATTATTTTGATGTATTTTCGAATAAATCACTTTGAAAAACAACAACTACTATATTTTTAAATTTCTTATTCTTCTTGATGCATCTTATCAATATAAGAATTGTATTTTAATATCGTTTTGAGAAGATATTGACAAATCAAAAACTAGATTAATTAAAATTAAAAGAAATACAGAAAGATAGAAAAAAAAACACACAAAAAAGAGTTGAGAAACCTTAGACACCATTGTTTCTTTCACATGGAGAAAATAATTTTGAATAATAATATGTTAAAAAATTGTTCTGAAAATAACCTACAAATACCCAACCCAACTATATTGGAAAGGAAAGTGAATAATAAAATAACTAGGAAAAATAAAGATAGAAAATCTAAAAATATCTAGAAAAAATAAAATAAAAACATAATCTTTTAAACCTAAATTGCACTTCCCAACTATAGTTAATTTATTACAGCTCGTTGATCTCATTATAGAATAGATCATGTAAATCATTACAGTAAAATTTAAGCACGTCTGATAAAACATTATAATAATTTTTGTTAGAAAAAACTTAATTATAACTTAGACTTGTAATAAATTCATATTTGACAAGTCAGATCCCCCGAAGTCTTCTTCTACATCATATATTGTGTGGGGGTACGTTGATGTACGCACCAGCTCATACAAGAGTATACTTGATGGATAAATCAAATAAAAATAAAAATTTATTTGTTACTGTCACCTAGAAAGCTAGGGGGAGTAGTTACAGGAAGATGTAAACTGTGAATAATTAATTATGTCCAATATTGCTTTAAATGTAACATTAAAAAGATAGATTAGGAGCTAAGATATAGATTAGGAGCTAAGATAGATTAGAATTAATATTATGGTACGTCTAACAAAATCAAGTGATCAAAAGAATAAGTGTTTGGTGTGCTGTTTGTCATTATAATTGTTTTTGTGGTTTTGTTTTTTTTTTAAATAATATTTTTAAAAATATATTTTTAGTTATGATTTTAAAAAAATAAAATTTAAATAATATGTGTTTAGTTAACAATGTTGCGGAATGAATTTTTATATGCAAAATAAATAAATAAAACAAGTTATTTTAACTTTTATAAAATTAATATTTTAAAACATAACTATATGTAGGCTTAAAGTATGTTTAGAAATGTGGTGCAAACTGTATTTTTAAAAATTTTAATTTTTTTTTGTTTAAAATAAAAAAAATTATATTTTCAGATCGTTTTGATGTGTTGGTGTCAAAAATAATTAAAAAAAACTTTATTTTAATACATTTTTAAATAAAAAACACTTTAAACCACTATAATTATCATAATTTCAAACCGCCTTTAATGCAAATAAAAAGTTATTTAATTATTCAAGCAGTTTTTTTATATATGGTTAGACAAAACAATAAAAGTTATCATCGTACCAAACTGTATTTTGCTTGATCCTTTTGCTTGTGTGATCAATTCTTGTCTTCTTTTTCAGCCTTTCTTCTTGCTCTCCTTTTCCTTGAACTTAGAGATGACTCGAACCCTCCATCTTCATGCTCATCCAAATCTCTAAGCGATTTCTTACAGATTCAAATAAACAAAACGTCAGGAAAAACAAAAAAATATTGTACTTTATGCTACTTTGATTGAAAAGAAAAGAGATGACAACGATGTTAAGAGATACCTCTCTAAGCTCAGAAAAGCTTCCAGCAGAGGCGGCGGCATCAGCAGCTACAGTTCCTAGTATGGGAAGTGCTATTTGCATTCTTGCATCCATTTCTTGTCTTGATTTTTTATTGCAAGAGGGGAAGTGCTCTTTAGTCTTTAACAGTAAACAGAAAAGGGGCGTCAACTGTCAACATCTATCCATGAAGATCATGCTTTGAAGCCATGAGAGGTACTGCTTGGTCAAGCTAAATTGGCCCATTTCAGCCAGTTTAAAGCCAACAAATTCTCTGAGTCTGCCAACAACAAGCCCAGTCTTGTATTCTGCCACAGTCCATATTCAGAGAAGATGAGATTTTGAACTAGAAGCCATTTTGCCACTTCGCTTATGTGTTTGATATTGCAGTAGCTGTTGTGATTTGAAAAAATTTATTTTATAAAAAATACTTTTAGTCGATGTTGGTTTGAAAAAATAGGTATTTGGTTAAAACTGTGGTTGAAATTGAGATTTAACAAAAAGTAGTTTAATGTGTTTGGTTAAAAATGCTTAATTTTGAAATTGAGATTATAAAATAATTTTAAAAATATATATATTAATATTGATGGTTTTTAATTTAAATATTTTAGATCTAATTATTGTTATTACATCATGAAATAAATAATACTTTATATAAAATATTTTTTATTGTTCTATTAAACTATCCACAATTCCATCACATATGAAATATATCTGACAAGGACTACAGTTTTCATAAATTTCTTAAGAGCGCAACAACATCAGATAAAATATAATCAGGAACAAAATTGAGATTGCGATCAAATTCTGTAAATGTGGCGTCATCAAGCGATCTCCATCTAATTTATGTAGTCATTGAATAATGTTTAACACTAATTTTTTAAATAAAACAAAATTAAAAATTAAAAAAAATATTTTATTGGGTCAGACCCGATTCAATGCATTTTTAGCTTTGAACTGAACCTGTCCAGCCGGAACAGTGGAGCATGTTCCACTGTTCACGTGAACATCTCCACTGTTCATTGAAGAAAATGGATGAAGAGTGGAGCATGCTCAACTATTTATTGAAGAAAATGGATGGCTCCACTGTTCATTCATTTTCTCATCACAAGAAGCAGCAAAGAGCTCCTTCTTGTAACATGTGACTGTGCCACATTTTAATGGTGGGATCCACAGTAAAAAATTGTGGTAGGAACATTACCAAACGTTAAAAATTGTGGCTGCGGGTGAACCTCACCCACAGCTACAATACCAAACAACCATTAAGGAGGTGTAATCAATTGAATTAAACCATTCTGCCATTAAGGTGGTCTAATGATTAGGATGTGTTTGGGAATATGGTATCTTGAATTTAAAAAAAAAATTAAAATAATTTTTTTTATGGTTTTAAATTGTTTTGATATACTGATGTCAAAAATAATTTAAAAAATAAAATACTTCATTTTAATATATTTCTAAATAAAAAAATATTATAAATTATTATTGTTATCGTAATCTCAAACACATTCTATACTAATCCTAAAATGAATCATGGAGTGAAAAATGAGTGTTTTCAATAAATGTTAGCCGTAGGCACTTTTTTTTTTTTTTTTACCGTGCGTAAAGAGCATTATAAGACAGTCTAATAATTTTGAAAGGAGACCCATGACATTGCGGTTCTTTGGGTTTGATGGTAAAGAATATTCTCCAACCAACATACATATATATATATATATATATATATATGTTAATTGTGACTAAATTTTCATTTTGAATAATTTTAAAAATGGATTTTATATAGACGAAAACACACTAACATGAAAGGACAACAAGCAAGGAAGATAGAATTGATGTCAAAAGGATTTTCACACTATAATTAACCTTAATTCCTACTCTATTACTGGAAAAAATATCCTATATAGTTTGTAGGTTTTATATCTCCTTGAATAAATAAAAAAATCGACTTGGATAAGGTGAGAAAATCAAAATATGATTTAAAAAGAAAACACAATATAAAATTCAAAATCAAGCAAAAATAAATAAATAGAACAAAAAAATTGACTCAAAAAAATCTTTCTGACCTGATTTGTAGGTCTTTCGACTCAGTTGGTTACATCTAGTGGACTTGCTACATAATTGGATTTATAGGATTATATAATAAAATTTAAGCTTGTTTCAATTATCGGATCGAAAATTATGATTTTTTTATATCAAGTTATTGATCTAACGTGAATAATGTTTTTTATTGAGTTTAACCATGTCCATTTGATCCATAAATAAGCTTGTTATGCTTTTTGCATGATCCATCGGTGAAAAATTTACACCTGAAAATTTAGAACTATCAAGCTCATGGGTTCGCCTACTCCGAGACCCTTCACATTGATATGGTATATTAAAACAAGAGTTAATAAACTCTTTTGAAAGATACTCTTATAGCTTGAAGCAAAAGATTGAGCAGATCAATCCCTTATAGTCATTACTCAATAATCAAAAGATTAAAGAAGAAGAGAGAAATGAGTAATCTCTTCATTGTCAAGAAAGCAAAGCCAGGAGATCAGAACATTATTCGGTATTTTATTTTCCTTCAAGGCACTCATTCAAATTGGTGGGCATATCCATCCAAATCGGGGGTGGCAATGGAACCCACAAAACCGTGGCTAAATACATCCTTGGCCACTCTGTCACACTCTTGCGAGATTGAAAAGCTCTGTCAAATATATACAACTTTTTTCTCAAGCCGCAAATTTAACCAGTGCTCATACTTGAAAGAAATTTAGTTCGGAAAGCGACTCCTTTTTAAAAAAAAAAAAATAGGTGCTAAGCTTTTTGAAGCCTAAAAACTACCGGTCAAAGTCTTGATAGGCCGGCCAGCCATGATTTAGTCAATATAATATATATATATATAGAGAGAGAGAGAGAGAGAGAGAGAGAGAGAGAGACGTAAACCTGCCTAATATTTATGTATTCTCGTATGCCTCTTCTCTGCTCCATGTTACTTGAACTATAGTGTCTTGATGTCCTAATTATATATCATAAATAGCTGGAAAAAGTGCCATATAAGGTTAGGTTTACCGAAAGATTTGTTGGATATTCAACAAATTGTACCCCCGACCCCTTCTTTCCAATTTATAACAATTACAAAAACCTAAAAAATATGGGAAATTATTGTACACCAGTCTTGAATTATGGGATTGGATTGTAATAGTTAAATAATAATTCACTTACCAATGGTCAATGAGTAGTTTTGATTTTTGATTTTTCTAAACATAATAAAATGACTCAATTATCTTTACAGTCAAATTCTCAAGATATAGTTTTAGGGGGTTTTGCATAATTTCATTAAGATTTTTTCATAGTAATTATTTGATCATAGAATAAATATTGTAACTTGATAAATAAAAAAATACAAAAAACTGCTTGCACACATCAGCCATGTGCGGCTGACTCCGTCAATGAAAAACTTCCTTTTACCATGTCATTGTATCCCGTGATGTCTTTTTCCTCAAAAGACGGTGCATGTTGGTTGTTTCTTGATGAATTGTCACCGATAATACTTTCTTTTTTTTTCTTTTTTTTTCTCTTTTTTCTTTTGAAATTCATGTTGACCATTTAAAATTTTAGAATAGTCCTCCTAGTTGCACGTATTTGAGTATTGGTCATCATTATTTTGATGTGTAACTTTTATCCTTGTTCCTTTTATAGTTTTTTTTTAATTTAAATTTTATTCTTTAATGTAAATTTTTTATTTTTTATTTCTTCAATTGTGGTCATGATTCTTTTTATTTCTTAATTTTTTTCATGTTCCTTTTATAAACTTTAAATTTTTTTCAATTTCATTCATTGATAAAAAATATTTAATTTGTTATTTTTTTAATTTAGTCCTCATTCTTTTTGTGGTTTCTTCTTTTAATTATTTTATGAATTTAATTTTTCTTTTCAATTTAACCCTTCAAACAAAAATTAGTCATCCTCTCATTTGTTTTTTTTTTAATTTGATCTTCATTCTTTTAATTGCTATTTTTTCTTTTAGATCCTTTTGAATGATTATCTTCTTCTTTTTTTCAATTCTTCCTTTGACATTTTATTTATTGAAAATTAGGCTTCGTGGCTTTTCTATGTTTAGTGCTTCTAATCAGATGGACTAGGTCATGGTTTTTAAAAAATAACACGGGTTGACATCATTTTTTTTACTTATTTTATTTTTTGATCTCATGCATTGATTTGTTCACAAAATAGGCTTCGTGGTTTTTTTTTTTTTTGTTTTCATTTATATCAAGTTATCTTGATCTCATGACCTTACTCATAGATTTGGTGGGTTAAACCGAGTGGTTTTGCACCTCTTTTCTTTTTGCTTTTAATTACTCTTTCATATTTCAAATCCTTTTATATGGTTGATTTTTTTTTATCCTTAAATATTTGGTTTGTTGAGAATTAGGCTCATGATTTTTTTTATATTTGGTACTTCCGGTCAAATGACTCGAGTCATGAGTTTTATAAGCTAACGATGGTTTTTTAAAAAATGGGGTTTTCTGATTTTTTTTCATTTTCCTTTCTTTTGATTTACCTAATCTCATAACCTGAGATATGTGGGTTTGACAGGTTGATCTGAATGGGCTTGAACGTTCTTTTAGCCTATAATTGCTATTTGTGTTTATCTTTTGCATGATTATTGTTTTTTAATTTTATCATTCAATATTTGATTAGTTAAAAATTGAGTTTCAAGGTTTTTTTATATGTGGTGCTTATGGTCAAATGACTTAGGTCATGTGCTTAATAGGTTAACATGATTTGACATTGTTTTTTTTTCTTGTTTTTTTGTTGGAAATTGAGATTCTTGATTAAGTCTGGGTATTAGATTTCATGGGTTATAATTTTAAAAGATTAAGTTAGGTCTAGGAGATTTTCTCGGGTTTACTTGGTTTTAATATTATTAAATTAAGGTTCTTTTTTTTTGTTATTAAAAAATTATTCAACCGTATTAACTCAATAACTCGAGTCTCAAATTTCCTTTACTTCTTTAAAAATCCTAGCATCGCCTTAACTTTATTCTTCTTACATTAAAAAAAATATATAACTTTGCTCGCAGCGTTGCGTTGACCACCGATATAAGTCTACTTAGGTCACTTTTTTATTCTTTTTAAAATTTGATTTTTTTTTTCACTTTCAGCCTTTCATATTTGGTTCATTATAATTGAGCTTTTTAATTTGTTTCAATATGGGTTCCATAGTTTTATCACGATCTCACATCTCAAATCACGGGTTTCGCAAGTTAACCATAATTGGCCTGATTCAATTCAATGTGTTGTCGTTTTAATATTCTGTTTTAAAAAATATATCATCTAATATGTCACTATTTAAGTATTTCAAAAAAAAATTGGCTATTATGCATCAAATTTTAAAATTTTTAATGTCTTAACAATTTTTTAGGCTAAAAAAAATAACTGCCCGCAATGTAGTACAGGCCAAAAAAACTAATTATATCTTAAAATATTTGGTTTTGTTAAAAGCACTCCATTTCATTGTTTTATAGATCTATTTATCTTGAATTGAATATATACAATGTGTGCGCTCACGTCTATAAGGGTGTGATTGGAATTGTGGTAGTTATGGCGGTTCAAAGTGCTTTTCGCTTAGAAATGCATCAAAATAAATTTTTTTATTTTTTAAAAATTATTTTTGACATCAACACATCAAAATGATCTGAAAACATAAAAAAATTCATTTTAAACAAAAAAAAATTTAAAATTTAAGAGAACGTGATTTGCACTGCATTTCCAAACACACAAGAGAGAGATAAAGGCAGCAGATTAGCCATTTTTGTTGGGTCCTTGCAAAAGAATTAAGTAAAAACTCTGCAAATAGTAATGGAAAAAACATAACATATTCTTCCTATATATATAATATACACTGTATAAGTCAAACGGTACAACACCAAGAAAGTTTCAAGATTGACCGGTTGCGAAATTAACCAGAAAATTCAGCATTTTTACACCACTAATAAATTAAGATAGAGTATGAAACTCTTCTTGCACAAATGGTGATAAAAAAAAATACTAGAAACAATTTTTGCAAGGGGCATGTTAATTTCTTGTAGAACTTTCGGACTCCTACTTATTTAGCTATTTCTAGTTAGAAATTGTCTTTAATGACCACTAATTACATGTTAAAAAAATGATTAACTTAGATACCAATTGAATTTATTTTAACATTGTTTTATGAGTTTCAAATATTCCAAGAAGTTAGTTACTAAAAAAAAATCGAATTCATTATTTTGGAATGACATCTGGTATGAAATTATAAATACAACTAAAAGACTTAGAGCTCGATTTAAATATTTATATGAACAATTAACAAGGTTAATCTATTTTTTTTTTATCATTTGGTTAACAAACTTGTATAACTAAGTGGTTAATGCGTGAGAGTAATGTTAGTGTCACTAGTTTGATTTGCAAACTATGATGAATTTAATTTTTTTTCCTTTGATTTTTTTCTTAGGACTTATGTAGTCAATAAAATTACGTCACAATAACTTTCATGTGATTTTATTTTAAAAATTGGCTAAGTAAAGAGTTAAGTTGAGAATTTTTCAAGTTTGAATTGTTCTATAAAGTTTAATGTCAATGGCAAAAGTTTATGAGGGTCTAGATATTATTTTTTTCACATTACAAAAAATTTGGGTTCAACCCTCAGTTAAAGCAAATCCTAACATATAAATCATATATTAGCACAACAAAATTCTTTAAGAAAAAATTGTAAAACACTTAAATATACAAGAAAACTACAAATACTACAAAAAAATCAATAAATTAACCTAAAATATAAATAATTTATAAAAAAAATAGATAAATTTGCTTATTTGGTATAGTAAAGCTTCACAAGAAATTAAATTAATAAAGTGATGCAGACATTATTGATAGATATATAGGTCGATGCTAGTGGTTTGGCATGGTTGAATTTGTGAGAAAATGGGGGGTTGTTATTTTATTTTATTATTATTATTTTTTTTTTTTGTAGAAAGAGGAAGAAAGGAGAGAAAAGAGAATTGTTGGGTTTTTTTAATTCATTTAAATTTGCTGATGAAATGTCCATCCGCAATTATGTCATAAAATATTGATGTGTTAAATTTACAATGGAATTTTTATATTAGAAATTATCAACGGAACATATTTTGTCTCTATTTACATCAGCAATTATTGATGAAATTTTTTCATAATAAATTATCAATTAAATTAATTTCATTGATATTTTCATTTAAACAATTTTTTAGTAGTTAGTTACAAGCGAAACTAGCTAGCAACAAAATATCATGTGAAAAGAAAACCATGCGTAATTATGACCATTTATTTCATTTGTTTGATGGCCTCCGACTATAAAAGTTGTAGGTCAGCAATAGATGTATCAATATAAACAAGAAAGACTCATTAAAGTTGAGAAATTAAACTTGAGTAGGACAGAAGGTTACAGATTAATTAAACAAACCTATCGAATTAAACCAATAAACATGCTAGGGCTTCATGTAAATGGGTACATGGTGGAAGAAACGAAGTCTCTATCACAAACATTGTCAACTTGACAGATTTTGCTTCAAGAATTCTAAGGTCCAATATTAAATTCTTTACCAAATTAACAACGCAAGGAAGCCCTCATCTATGTGTGTGTATATATATATATATATATAGACAACATCCACAAAAAAAAAAAAAGAGGAAAAAACTTTGGTTAGCTAATTTCGTGCACGAGACTAATTTCGTTCTTGATCAATCAAAATCAATTTATTATTATTATGATTATTATTATAACTTCAAGGAATGAATCTGATGCATGATTAAAAGAATTATATATCTCTTTCTTGATTTTTTGAATTCAAATCTTGAGGTTAATTAGCATTGAAAATTTTTTGAACTCTTTTGAATATATTAAACTGATATGGATGTGTATTTTTAAGATCGTTCAGAGGAGAGACTTGGAGTCTTAATAGACAAACAAGCTAATCCAAGAAAATCAAATTATTTCATATCCGAATTGGTATATTTTTGAGAATTTTTCTTCTTTTAGCACTAGAGTAGTCCCATACGATTATTTCTTCTGGCAGGCCGAAACTGAGTTGTCCCATATGCTAACCAGAGAGATTAGGGAATGAAATTTAGATGATTTAGTTGAATTTGCGATGATTGGTGATTCTGAAGAGTCAGATGTGTATTTGTTATAATTAGATGAGGATTTATCCTAAACAGATTATATGAAAAGCCTAACAAATATATTTATGTACCAGTGGGATATTTCTAGTTCTAAGAGAAGATTTGATCTTGTCAAACCAGAATAATAGCTCAAAACTGTTATAACTTTTAATTCGATTGTTGGATCGCGATTAAATTTTTATCTTTATGGAATCACTACTCCGACCGTCGGATTTTCATATTTTTAAAATATCACCTTGGAGCCTTGATTTTGATATTTTTTATGATTTTCTTTGTTATTTTTAGATTTCATGCTTCTTTTGTATTTTCAGATTTTTTATTTTGTTTTCTAGTTAATGTACGGTTTCTAATTTATTTAAAATTTATAAATCTTCTAAAGAGGAGCCGCTTGAGGGTTTTTATTATAAAAAAATAAAATTTATAAATTTAGAGTTCACATCTACATTCTTTTTTACTCATTAAAATTCATGTAAGCTTTATTTATTTGCTGTTGTTTTAACTTACTCCTGTATCACTTGAATTGCATGTCCACCAACTAGTTAGTTAATAAGGAATTAAGGCATAAAAATATTTCTCCAAAAAATAAAAATAGAAAGAAAGAAAGAAGGTATAAAAAGGAAGTTATTATTTAAAAGGAAATAGCAAGTGTCATATTCGGCCGAAGAAAAGACACGGTCGTCATTACTCATAGAAGGGCGGTGTGGTCGGTCGAGTAGGGCTGCCACTTTGAGACCAAAAAGCCAAGCATTTTTCTTTGTTGTTAAATGACCAATTGCACCTCCTTTGTATTTCCAACCTAAAAAATTGTCTTTCAATTTTGTCCACTAATAGTCTATAATTTTGTAATGCCAAGACGACCAATTTCTCCAAGTTGCGGGAAAAAAAAATTAATTTGATGGGATTTTCCAGAAGAAAATAAACTAAATCCCATCAAATTAATTTTTTTTCATTACACAATCATAAGGTATGCTTTAGACATTGCATGCCATGGCAAAGCAGTTGATTGCACATTAGAGATTAGCTTAATGATTAATAGGTTATATTTTCTTTGATAATTAAAATATAAACTATAAATTAGGGTTTGATGAGATGAATCTATCTTGTGAATCTCATGATATTATTTTAATAAATTAGGTTATCTTATGAGTTTCGATGGAAATTATAAAACACATTTTTTCATAGTAAGTAGTTATAAGATTCAGACATTGTAATTGGTATGTTTCATGTATTTTGTGCATTATTCAAATTTTAAAGAATATAATAGAAAATTATTTTTAAAGGTGTCAAATATTTAAATGTAAATTCATTTTTTTTAAAAAAATCAGTTTTAACATCAACAACTCTTTATAAATCTTACCTTCTAAATAAATTTTTCTATATATATACACGTAAACGCTGATTTATTAAAAATGTATCAGAAAAATACTTTGACTTATTGATTCATGGATGACTTATAACCGAGAGAGTAATTTATTTATTTTTATAAAATTGATTGCATCAATCACAAATACATGCACTTCTTGAATCAAGATGTAAATTCGTGTAACATATGAAAGATGATTCTATTTAAATGGTTTGGATATCGTTTGTAAAGATAATGGTAATATTGTTCATTGCTTCTGAACTAAAAGATGATTGCTTGATCAAGAAGAAAATTAAAAATAGATGTAATTAATGCACATAGATGTTTGGATCTCATTATTTGGTATCCATGATCCTTCAGTGTCCATTAATGCTGCTATATATTTTGTTTTCTTTCTTTTCTATGATTTTTTTATAATAACAATACCTAATATGATTCTCAAGATTAATCTTTATTAACATTGAAATTAAATTAAAAATACTTTTAAAATATCTATGATATACCAATATAAATTGAGTGGCAAAAATTTAATTTCATTTTAAAAGTGTTTGTTTTTATTGTTAAACCTCCTTTTCAAAATACTTTTTAAACTATTTTTATCTGGAAAACATATTAAATAGATGTTTTTTATAATTTTAATGTGCTGATATAAAAAATAAAAAATATGATTTTAATATATTTTTAAATATTTTTAAAATAATGATGTCAAAAATATAAAATATAAAAAAATATTATTAAATATAATTTCAATTTAAGAATATTTTTAAAACTCAATCTGCAGCCAAACCGGCAGCGTTCCGACCCAACCATTGTCCTATTGGCTGTTAAAACTGCAAGGACTGGCCCCACCAACCACTCCCAGGTGGACTCCACTTCTTCCTCTCTCCTTTATATACTTAAAGATTCTCTCTTTCTTTCCTCTCACACCAAAAAACCTTTTCCATTCCTAGAATTTTCTCCTACTCCATCACCACCACCATAGCTCTCTCTATGATTTTCGTTTTTTCTTGAAAAACAGAAAAAGCCCATTTTTTAAAAGCTAAGGAAACAATACAACGTTGAATTTTCTCTCAGGTAAACTGTCTTTTGTCTCTGTTTTCTTTAGCTATGTAGCTCTCTCTGTTTCTGCTGGTTTTTTTATCAAGAAATCGTCAGTTAAGTGTGTTGCTTTATCTTGATCATTCTTTTCGTGATCCTTATGTGATGTTGATGGTGGTGGTTTATCGTTCATTTGTTTTTTGCGATCTTGGGCTGTTTTTTTTTTTTTTTAATTTCGATCGTCCTTATGATCATACTTTACTTCTATTCAAACTTGAAATGGATGAGTATAGAAAGGGTAATTAGTGATTTGCTTATTGGAAATATTGATTGAAAAAGGAAAAGAATTAAAGTATAATGAGCTTTGATCACTCTTGGGCTGTTTTTTATTATTTTTTTTAGAATTTCGATCATCCTTATGATCATACTTTACTTATATTCAAACTTGGAATGGATAGAAATGGTAATTAGCGATTTGCTTATTGGAAATATTGACTGAAAAAGGAAAAGAATTAAAGTAGAATGAGCTTTGATCACTCTCCTGGGCTGTGTTTTTTTTTTTTTTTGAATTTCGATCATCCTTATGATCATACTTTACTTGTATTCAAACTTGAAATGGATGAATATAGAAATGGTAATTAGTGATTTGCTTATTGGAAATATTGCTGTTTCTCAGATTTCTTTTTCTGTTTTTTGGGAAGTAAATCTAATTTTATTTGTTTTATTTTTTTAATTTAAAGGGTTAGGTAGAGATTTTAAAACTGGTTTTTGTAGCATCTTTCTGTGATCAATCTATAATAACGTATAGAATTTGTTTTAGATTGTTCTATACGCAGACGTAAATGAAGGGTACAAAAGCAAAATAATTTAGGTAAAAAAGAAATTGAAGATTATGGTAAATTAACAGTCTTTTAAAGTTCATTTTTTCTCTCCATCAAAAATTTAAAAAAAAAATTCATAATTTTGCAACCACCTTTCATTTGTCTCCAATTGATGCTGCCCCTTTTTGTTAAAAAGAACAAATTATATAGTATGATTTGTCTTTTTACATTATTGTGTCACGCTAGGATCTTGATTTGTTATTTTTTTTTTAATATAAAGTTGATTAGTGAATACTAACTATTTACAAGTAGGTCAAGATTTATCGAGCATATATACCCGATCATGCATATTTATATTCTATCCCGTATCTATATGTAATATAAATTACAAGATAATTTCTTTAAAATGACGCAAAATATTTGATTATATAATTTTTATTTTTCTTGATGATTCCTTACCGAGGGAGGATGGAAACTTGGGCTGGAGCCGCTGTCCTTTAATTGTGTGCATGTATAAAGGTACTTGATGATTTTCATGGCTATAAAAAGGGTTTAAATTGAGCTGTCACACGGTTTTAGCTTTAAAAAATGGAAAACAAAACAAAAATGAAGTAAAAGAGATGCGAGATGGAGATGGGATGCCACCTTTGATGGATCCCACCCGCTATGCATCCTGTTTTTTATTTTTATATATTTATGTAACCCTATTTTTGTTTTTGCTGTGATTTGATGGTAGTTTTTCATTTAATTTCTTGATTGATCCATCTCAACATGTTCCACAATTGATGGTCATGATTCAATAGTCAATCATGGAAAAGGAGTTAGGTGTAATGGCCCTTGAAGAAATTCTTAGGGCCCACAAGGATAGTGGGGTCTCGCATGACATTTTCACATGATAGTAGATCGGAATAATAGCTAGGGTTATTTTGGATCTTATATAGGAGATCAGGAGGAGCATATACTTTATGAACTGGAATTTGGATCTTGTTATATTGTCCTAATAAAGTATATTTGAATAGATCTAAGTACAATTGTAAAATCTTTAGTCTAATACTAGATTTATATTTATTTATTTATTTATTTATAAGGTTAATTTAGTAGAGTTTATAATATGGATTGCCCCATGGGGCTACTCTACGACCGATGTTACTTTGGATAAACATCATGGAATACAAATTATTACCAAAGTGTGATGATATGTTACGTAGATTGGACCACAACTTCAGAACCCACAAATACCATGCCTTAAATCGCTACTTTTGTGGTGTCATGTCTTCGTCTCAACACTTGGTTTTTCAGCCATGGATGCTTACACTTTAGACCAGAGAGGTATCCTTTGGATGGAAAGTAAAGGGTGAAAACAGAACTATTCAGATGATACCTTTTGTATATTTCAGAAGAACATTATCTTATTTTTTTTATATTTCTATGTAAAGTATATAATATTATGTGTGATTAAATATGATCTTTCGATGGTGTGTATCTTAGAAATAAGCACTAGCGTCTTTTAGATCGGGTTAGCTCGGGTCCTTCTTAGAAAGGTTCGACCCAATCGGGTCTGCTGCCCTTTCTGGGGGGCATGCACAGCCTGATGATTGTGGCATCTTGGAAATTCTCGGTTCTGTCTTTGTTGAATAATTTGTTCGATTACGTGGATGATGACGACATGATTTGATGGGTACCGTGCCCAATTTAGGCTCCGACGCCAGGTGGTTTTGTCAGCACACATTCCAAAGTCCAAATCAAAGACATGTCGCCCATGTGATTCACTTGTGTCTAGCTAGTTCCACCTCAGAAATTGACTTGGCATTTTATAAGATTTCTCATTTTCCTTTTATTTATTTTGTCCATAAATTCAGTGCCTGTTTCTAAATGCAAACACGCAGATCTGCGGCTGCATCCACGTTTCCGAACCAAAATTATAAATATTATATTTTTTATTTGGAAACATGGGTGTAATCACAGTCATGCCGGCGTTGTCAAACGGAGCCTCGGTTTTTAAAAAGGAAGGGTCATGATTTTCTCAGCAAGAACATAGTAACTTTTGATGGGCACAAGTACTTGAGGCAATCCTTCTGGCGCTACAGTATCACTGTGAGAAACATGTCGAGAAGGAGAGCAAATGAACTGCCTTGATACTCGAAGGTGACACGTCCTATGGTGTTACTTTAGCACTACGGCTTCTGAGCCAGTCAGCATTATCAATATTCTAATCTACATGCTTGCAATGCATTAAGACACCATGTTGCTTTGTGAAATGAAATCTCTTAATACCACTTTGTCTTTTGAGCTTGTGCCATGTGCATCATGAAAGAATGTGCTCTGTGATATATATATATATATAAAGAAAAAAAACCCGACATTGTTAACAGTTTGTCAGCTTGTTGCAATTTCAGAAGGAAAAATTTAGCAAGGTGAAGCTGGTTTAACATGGAAGGAGAGACTCAAATCAGTTCAGATGTTCCAGTTGTGAAGGTTGACACTGATGTTGCTGATCCTATTAAGGTAGTGCCTGAATTAACTTAATGCAACTGACATTAGCCTGTTTTGCAGAAACTTCCTGAAATACTAATTTGATATGAATTTTGTTTTTTATAAGGTAACAAATGGAGACTTGCCGCAAGTAGAAAAGGAAGGAAAAAAAGAAGAGGATGAAACTGATGGAGAATTCATCAAAGTCGAGAAGGAATCGCTAGATGTGAAGGATGGCTCTCATACAGCTGAGGCGCAATCTGTTGTGGAGGCTGACAAGCCATCTGTTGTGGAAAGAAGTTTAAGCGGTTCGGCCAGAGAATTGCTGGAGGCGCAAGAGAAGATGAAGGAACTTGAAATCGAATTGGAAAGAGTAGTGGCAGCATTAAAGCACTCTGAATCTGAGAACGCACAGATGAAGGATGAGGTCTTGCTTGTCAATGAGAAGTTGGATGAAAGTGGAAAGAAGTATGAGGAGCTTGAAATCAGTCACAAGAAAGTGAAAGAGCAGATAATTGAAGCTGAGGAGAAATACAGTGCACAGCTCAACTCTTTGCAAGAAGCTCTACAAGCACAAGAAACCAAGCATAAGGAATTGGTTGAGGTCAAGGAGTCATTTGATGGCATCACCCTTGAGCTCGAGAATTCGAGAAAGAAGATGAAAGAGTTGGAACATGAGCTGGAAGTATCTTCTGGTGAGGCTAAGAAGTTTGAGGAGCTGCACAAGGAAAGTGGTTCACATGCTGAATCCGAAACGCAGAGGGCCTTGGAATTTGAAAGGCTGCTTGAGGCGGCAAAACAGAGTGCAAAAGAAATGGAAGATCAGATGGCTTCTCTTCAGGAGGAGGTCAAGGGCCTGTACGAGAAGGTTTCAGAGAATCAGAAAGTTGAAGAGGCACTTAAGAGCACTACAGCAGAACTTTCAGCAGCTAATGAAGAGTTGGCTGCTTCAAAATCACAGCTGCTGGAAATAGAGCAAAGACTTTCTTCAAAGGAGGCTCTTATCATCGAAATAACCCAGGAATTGGACCTCAAGAAAGCCTCTGAATCTCAGGTGAAGGAAGATGTCTCAGCTCTTGAGAATTTGCTCACTGCAACAAAAGAAGATCTTCAAGCAAAGGTTTCCGAGTTGGAAGGGATCAAGCTGAAGTTACAGGAGGAAATCAACACAAGGGAATCAGTTGAGGCTGGGTTGAAAACCCATGAAGCACAGGTCTCAACTGTACAGGAAGAATTGGCTAAAGTAATAAAAGAAAAGGAAGCTCTAGAAGCAGCCATGGCGGATCTCACTGGTAATGCAGCACAGATGAAAGAGTTGTGCAGTGAACTTGAGGAAAAGTTGAAAACTTCAGATGATAATTTCAGCAAAGCAGATTCTCTTTTGTCCCAAGCTTTGTCAAACATTGCCGAGCTAGAACAGAAGCTGAAGTCTCTTGAAGATCTCCACAATGAATCTGGAGCTGCTGCAGCAACTGCCTCTCAAAAGAACCTGGTGCTAGAGGATTTAATCCAAGCGTCAAATGAAGCAGCAGAAGAGGCCAAATCACAACTGAGAGAGCTCGAGGCACGTTTTACTGCATCAGAGAAGAAGAATGTGGAGCTTGAGCAACAGTTGAATTTGGTTGAACTGAAAAGCAGTGATGCTGAGAGAGAGGTGAGGGAATTCTCAGAGAAAATATCTGAACTCAGTACTGCATTGAAAGAGGTAGAGGAAGAAAAGAAACAGTTGAGTAGCCAGATGGAGGAATACCAAGAAAAGATTAGCCACCTTGAATCTTCCCTGAATCATTCATCGTCTCGGAATTCAGAGCTTGAGGAAGAGTTGAGAATTGCAGAAGAAAAATGTGCTGAGCATGAGGACCGAGCAAATATGCACCACCAGCGCAGCCTTGAACTTGAAGATTCATTCCAGACATCTCATTCCAAAGCAGAGGATGCTGGGAAAAAGGCAAATGAGTTGGAGTTGCTGCTTGAAGCAGAAAAATACAGAATCAAGGAGCTTGAAGAGCAGAACAGTGCATTAGAAAAGAAATGTATGGATGCAGAAGCAGATTCCAATAAATACTCTGGCAGGATATCTGAACTAGCATCTGAAATTGAGGCATATCAAGCCAAGTCATCAAGCCTTGAAGTTGCTCTGCAGATGGCTGGGGAGAAGGAGAAAGAGCTAACAGAATTACTGAATTTGTTCACAAATGAAAAGAAAACGTTAGAAGAGGCATCAAGCAGTTCCAATGCGAAGCTGACTGAAGCTGAGAATCTTATTGGGGTGTTGCGTAATGAACTAGTCGTGATGCAAGAGAGGTTCGAAAGCATTGAAAACGATCTAAAGGCTGCTGGATTGAAAGAAGGTGATATAATGGTGAAGCTCAAATCTGCAGAGGAGCAACTTGAGCAACAAGAAAAATTATTAGAGGAAGCCACTACAAGAAGGTCAGAGCTCGAGTCATTACACGAAACCCTAACAAGGGATTCAGAAATCAAACTTCAAGAAGCATTAGCAAACTTCACTAACAGGGATTCTGAGGCAAAATCCTTGTTTGAGAAACTGAATACCCTTGAAGACCAAGTAAAGACCTATGAAGAGCTGATAGCTGAAACAACTGGAAGGTCTGCACTTGTGAAGGAAGAATTGGACTTGTGTGTGTTAAAAATGGCAACTTTGGAAACCTCAAATGAAGAACTCAAAAGTCAGATTGTGGAAGCAGAAACTAAGGTTTCCAACTCCTTCTCAGAGAATGAACTCTTAGTTGAGACAAACAATCAGCTGAAAAGCAAGATCGATGAACTTCAGGAATTGCTAAACTCTGCCATTTCTGAGAAGGAAGCCACATCTCAACAACTTGTTTCGCATGTGAGCACTATCACAGAAATAACAGACAAACACTCAAGAGCCATAGAACTTCATTCTGCAACTGAGTCACGAATGGTGCAAGCTGAAGCGCAACTACAAGAGGCCATTCAGAGCCTCGCACTGAGGGATACAGAAACAAAGGATTTGAATGAGAAGCTAAATGCACTTGAAGGGCATATAAAATTGAACGAAGAACTGGCTCATCAAGGAGCTGCAATTTCTGAATCTCGTAAAGTTGAGCTGGAAGAGAGTCACCTCAAAATTAAACATCTGGAAACCGTTGTAGAGGAACTGCAAACCAAGGCAGGTCACTATGAAAAAGAGAGTGGAGGGCTAGCTGAGGCGAATTTGAAGCTCACTCAGGAGCTGGCCTCATATGAGTCCAAACTCGGTGATTTGGAGGCAAAATTATCTGCAATCCTTTCTGAGAAGGATGAAACAGTTGAGCAGCTTCACATCTCAAAGAAGGCCGTTGAGGATTTGAGGCAGCAGCTCTCTGATGAAGGGCAGAAACTACAGTCTCAGGTTTGCATCATCATTTGTGGTTTTTCATTTCTTGGTAAATAATTATTTGGAGATTATTTTGGCCATAGTCTTCTAACTTGATAAGTTTTCAAATTTCAGATATCTTCAGTTATGGAAGAGAACAACCTCCTCAATGAAACATATCAAAATGGAAAGAAAGAACTTCAATCAGTGATCATCCAGCTTGAAGAGGAACTGATGGGACAGAAGGCGAATGAAGATGCCTTGAAATCTGAGATTGAAAGTCTCAAGGCTGAGGTTGCTGAGAAGTTGGCATTGCAAACTTCTCTTGAGGAACTTAAGAAACAATTGGCGGCAGCTGAAGCTCAACTAAAAGAACAGGTATTGTGTCAAGAATCAAGCACAAGTTCTAGAATAGGGTTTTGATGTTCCATAAGTTTATTCCTGGATACTGAATAATCTCTCTGACTATAAGTTCATATAGACCTCCTGTTGTTTTAATATAGTGGAAAATTATTGCAAGGAACTTTTGAAATACTTCACTGACAGTTTTCTTTAATGTTTAACCAAACAGAAAGAAGCAGATTCTCACAATCAGCTGGAAAAAGATGAAGCACTGAAGAAATCCCTTGAAGACCTTGAAGCCAAGAACAAAGAAGTGTCACATCTAGAGAACCAAGTGAAGGAACTTGAACAGAAACTGCAAGTGGCTGGCGCTAAATTATTAGAAAAGGTTGGTTTATATCTCCCACAATCCATGATATTTCTGTTCTTTAAACTGAAAAAAAAATAAACCGAGGAAATTACTTTGGAAATAAATTGTCAGAGGAAATGCTAATATTAGTCATTTAAATGTAAAAATCAAACAGTTGCTTACACTGAGATATATTGCAGGGTGATGGAAGCAGTCCGGCTGAACATAAAGATGGATTGGAGATTAAATCCAGAGACATTGGTGCAGTCATTTCCACTCCCACAAAAAGAAAGAGCAAGAAAAAGTTAGAAGCTGCATCTGCACAAGCCTCATCCTCTTCTCAGACTCATACTCAAACTGCAGATGTTTCGCCTGCCATGACCTTTAAAATCATCTTGGGAGTGGCCTTGGTATCTATCATCATTGGCGTGTATCTTGGAAAGCGTTATTAGTTTCGGCATTTTGGATTTCGGTTTTGCTCTATGTTTCAGGTTTTTTTTGGCCCTTCTTTGTTTTAATTTTTTAAAATTCGTTGTTTCATACCAGTCGATACACGAGGTTGGAAGCTGTATTAGTATGCTTTCTAGCTTAGGTTTTTGAGTCGGTTAGGGAATTTGTTTTTCATTATTGCCCCTTGCCTCAATGCGCTAGACAAAAGAAGTGTTCAATTCATGTAATATTCAAGTTTGCATTAATTGGTTTATTGATTGGATTGCAAGACCTTGATCTTTTTATTTGGAAATTCTGTGTACTCTATCGAGTGATGAAAGCTATCACTCTTTCTGGATGCTTGATTAAATTCTCAATCGAGTTAGCAAAGAAACTGGGAAAACTTTGACCATGTGATGAAGCAGAAACATGGAAATCAGGCTTCTAGTGACCATCACATCCTGCTTTTATGAAGTAGATTGACTCAAGCCATTCGGTCACTGAATCAGAGCTTCAGTACTATCAAAACTTAGCTAAAAATACATTACCACGTGTTTCATTCAAGGATAACTCTTGGCATTCAGCATTTTTATGAAGATACATCCTCAAGACCCAAAGCTCTCTGTGCTGTTGTGGTTGCAGTTCATAATTTTTAGTGGCATCCAAGGATTTAATATCTATCGCTATTGAGGTGGATTTGGAAATGATCAAAGCATAAAACTAGCAATCACACCTCATTGTGATCTCCAAAGATGCATTTCTACTCAGCAATATATTTTGATTAATTCTTCCAGAGGTCACAAGGGTTTAAGGTGCATCAACTTAAAACCATGAGAAGAAAATGATCATGATTCCCATGAAAGGAAGCTATATTGTCACTGCATGTGTGGATTTTGTTCTGCGTTCTGCAGATCTGGATGAGTAAACGGATAGTTTTTACTTGAACTCCAAAACAGATGCAACACTTTGAGTATTCAACCATGTCATATTAAGGAAGGTCCAAATGGAAAAACACTAGTGTCATACTTGATTGGAGTCGCTGCCCCCCTAAACTAGCTCCTGGTTATAGCGCCAAACATAACTATCTTGCAATACCTTTCTCCAATGTGAGCATGGTGCAAAACATAACCAGTCATCAATATTAACTCTCCATGGATATTTGGATGAAGTTCAAGTGGCCTGCGATATCATCTTCATTTCACGTCTTAAACTTCTTTCAGTCCATTAAAGATCTCAAAATCATCAAACCCTGCAAACAGACCAATGCATTTAGTTTCATTAAGAAAAAGATCTGCTTTCTGACATTCTCAAGTATAGCAACAGCAATTACCAGTAGCAACATCTTCACTTTCATCAGTTGATGGTACCAATGGCATCGTATTAACGGATGGTGGAACAAGCGACATCCAATCTGAACTTCCATAGTCTTCTAGGGAAAGATCATTTTGTGTGATCCAGTCTTCAATAATACTGATATTGTCAAATGATATGGGGTCCTCGGGAATCTGTTTTTTGTTTCCATCAACCCTGGAATAAAGTTGGTTAGCAAAAGAACAAGATCACGTTCCTCTGTGATTGTCAAATACCAACTATAAACATAATCATTGGTTTTACTTACATCTGTCTAAGACGCAGGTTGTACTGAACAAAGACAAGATCACTTAGCCGTTGGCGCTGTAGGCAGTTTCTTGTGCGATACACCTTCTCAAAGTGAATATGATTATGGCTACACCCAATTGAACTGCAGGTTTGGCTGAGAATACGTATAGCTAAACGTGCCAAATTGGGGCAGGCTCCGCCATAGGCAGACCACCAATCAGCTACAATGAGGAGGTATATCTAGAAATCAGTTCTACATAAAATTGATGAAAAAAGAAATATTCTAGCAATAGTACAGAAAGATGCAATTCTAGTACATGCATGGAAATTGCAAAGGATGGCTAGGAAAAATGCAATTCTTGTACGTGCAAGGGAACACAATTCTTTCACGTGCAAGGAAATTGCAAAAAATAAATATAACACTACATGATGCATTATGTCAAACAGGTATAGCACAATACAACTTCAGAAACATGCCAAACAGGTATGAGTTGAGTACCATTGATATCCCTAAATTTCCTATGATACTTGACAATATGAAATGAGTTTGACAATGATTTGAAACTTATGTTTATAATACTTTCTCAAAGGTTTCCTTAATCGTTGCATATACATTCTTGCTGTGTATATATGCCAAGTATTTGGGGCAGCATTTACGTCTTCTTTATTTTTATACCAAGATGGTCAAAAGCAGGTTTCTTTTTGGCAAGTTCATTTGAAAGGCAGTCCATTGGCTAATCTTTTTCTAGCAATCCCTTTTTCAAGAAGGTAACCAAGCTAGAGTATGGTCTTTTAATTAACTTCCCTTTATTTTTTGAGGCGCAGATTTCCGGAAGTAAAAGCCTACAGTTCGCAATGAAAGGTAGGGCTTCCTTTCTGGATTTGCTGAGTTTAGCAGGCTTCTATTTCACTAAGGTAGAACATGGTAGCTTATTTCCTCTCTCTATGTCTCTGTTCAATCATAACCTCCTGATTTTAACATTGCAACATTGAGAATTAAAGTAAACAGAGAGCTAAAGGTAGTTGAAACCAGCCAGCTGAGCAAGACCATTCAAGGAATCAAGGTGAGAAAGCTCTTCAGAGAAGGAGCCCCAAAAAGGAACAAGTAAGCTAAGCAAGTAGGCTTACTATCAAGCAAACTAATATCATTAGAAAGCTCTTGCAAGAAAGCAGAGAATCTGAACACTGTATGGCTCTCAACACTATATGGCAACAGCAATAGTAATCGAAATATAATGAAAGTAACCATACCAGGAAGCAGAGTATCTCTAGCTCTAATTGCCATCTTCCTCCCAAGGTCTCCTTCGGCATTCTTGTACAAGGTTAACTCTTTGACAATCTTATCCTGGACTTCAGTACCAGGAACCAATCTCTCAATGCAATCAAACATCCTTGACAAGATTTTATTGTGCATATCTTCTTCAATGCTATAAAAGAACTTGGGATTAAGGAAGAAACCCGCAGCATGAAGAGGAGTTTGCCATTGTTGTTCCCACCTGTGATCTAAAATATTCCAGTAAACCATATAATCCTCTCTCTTGACAAGTTCTCTCTTAATGGATTCTTTGGCTCTGTATATTCCTGAAAAAACATATCCCATAGCAGCCCTCTTTTCACTGCTAACTGTTTCCAAAACTTGCATGAGCGGATTTGTTAAACGGATGATCGAGATGCATGAAGACCAAAATGATCGATTACTTATAACATCTACCATTGATAATCCTCCGGGTTGCTTTGAATAAGGGCAGTCCATCCACTCCTGTGAGGTTACCATAGTTTGCAAATTAAGTTTGAAATCAGCCATTTGTTTCAATGCAGTGAAGTTAGTAGCAGAGTGTGTTACACCCCGTCGCACAATGTCACTTCCAGAAGTAAACTTCCTCATCAGGTTCAGCACTGCACTATTATTGTAGACAAATCTTGTGACAGATTTAGCCTGTTCAAGCACTGCATTTATCCACTCAAGTTTTCCTAAATCCTCCAGTATCTGATCAATGCAACGAGCTGCGCAGGGAGCCCAATACAATGAAGGGAAAGCATCCATTAATTTTTTCCCAGCAGTGACATAGTGCTCTTCACCATTGGTAATAACTTGCAAAACGTTTCCAGCTCCAACTTCCTCCACCATTTGTTTAAGCAATTCATACAGACCATCTGTTGAGTATATAAGATTTGATGCATCCACTGATTTTAAAAATACTGTTCCTTTGGAGCAATACACCAAAAAATTTAGCAAAGTTAAACCACTTCCTGAATCCCATTCTTCAACCAAAAGAGAACAACCAGTCTTCGCCCATCTTGTCTTATGTTGTTCAATATCACTTTTTACTTCTTCGACCAGACTCTTCAATATCCGACCACGAAAATCTTGATGTGAGGGTGCAGCAATCCCCGACTGTCCAGAAAAAACTGCATCAATCAATGGCTGGAAAAAACTCGAATCCAGTGCATCTAAACTAGCTCCTATATCATACAAGAACCGCCCCATTGTCACATGGATTGCATTATCTGCTTTTTCTAAACCCGGTCCCATTAAAGCATCAGCGTCATGTGCAGCTGCAAGAGCAATAGCAGAAGTTGTCTTACCTCCTCTGCTCTTTCTTTTACCCAAATTTTCATTGCTTGTTCCTTCTTCATCTAGTAAAAAATCTGAATTTACTTCGGCTAAATTGCAGCCAGCAGCAGCTTCAGGTGAGGTGTTCACCTCATCACTATGATCAGCAAATATGTCTAAATCTTCACCACTAGGAAGTGAATGAACATTGTGTAATTTTTCTTGATTCGATTTCCGTTTCTTTCTTTGCCACGCTACAATAGGACTCAAATGTTGTTGCATCAAAACCCGGACATTGGATGGGACTCGTGTGCAAATACGCACACCGCTACTATTTCTACCAGCAAGGTGCTCCTTAAATCTATGAATGCCACCACCCTTAAACAATTTGGCACAATAATTACACTTAATCTGCACCCGTTTCTCATTTCTCAACATTTCACAATGCTTCCATCCCACATCTTTTTTTCTCCGGGTTCCTGGAGTCCCTTCAAAATTACCGAAGGGATTTGAAAGCATGCCTTCCTCACTAGAAGGCAAATTAACAATGCTTGCTTCTTCCTGAATCTTCAGTTGCTGGCTGTTCTGCTTCCCTATAACACCATCAAGGTACTGCTGCGTCCAAAGCCGAACATCAGGTGGAACACTTCGGCACATAGGCCCACCACCTTTGCGACCAGCAAGATGCTCCTTAAGCCTATGAATCCCGCCACCCTTAAACATTTTACCGCAATATATACACTTCAAGTATGTCTTTTTCCCTTCCTTAAACATTTGACAATGTTTCCATGCCAAGTCTTGTTTTTGGCGTGTCATTGGTGATGGTTCCAGAAACTCCTCCATTTTTCCAAATTAACCCTTTAATAAATCACTGAACACCTATATCAACACTATCAACTTTTCTTCAACGGAAACAAAACTAACTGATCAAACCTGAACAAAAACAACCAATGTTGCCTTCTCCTTGCTGTCCAAAACTGTCAGCCGGACCTCAATTCCTACTACGTGACACAAAAACAGAACAAAAGTAAGACACCCTTAATCATTAAATGATGATCTGTGAATTAAACTAGTTTGACATTATATTTCACAAGGAAAAACTACTACCCAGAAGACAAAAGTTCGAGACTTTAAAGCCCATACCTAAAAAAATCATCATATAAAGACAAACATCTTGCACTACTAGTACAACGTTAAATTTCATAGCTTTATGTCATTGACTATAATCCCAAAAGTCATGGAAGTCAGCCATTTTTATCATGTTTTTACGTTATAAGACTAAATCCCAGAAGAAGACTGCAAATACTAATGGGACAAAGAGGGACTCAATTCTACTGCTTTTGTTCAAAAAAACATAATTCAAAGGGGAAAAAAAACACGAGTGAAAGGAAAGATATTTGCTTTGCTCTGTAAGAGAAACAAACCTGGGTGAATTCTGGTCGGACCGGTTGTTTTGACCCAACTGGTTCTCTGGGTTTTCACCGGTGATCTACCTGGTTGTGGAGAGGTTGTGAGGGAGATTCTTGATGGGTTTTCACGTAGACCAGCTGATCATCAGAATTTCGGGTGAACCGAGAATTTGGTCTGGTTTTGTGTCATGCTCGGTTAGGTTTTTTTCTGGCGGAGGCATGAAAGAGAGAGTGGTTGGCTTTTTCTCTGTTTCTATTGTTTTGATTGCTTGGGTGGAAGTTTTATTTGGGTCAACTACATTTTAGCCTGTGCTAATTTAATATGTTTTACTTTAGTCTTTATAATTTAGAATTTCTCAATATTAATTATAAATATTTCATTATAGCCCCTGATTTATGGCTATACTTTCACTAGATCAAGAAATTTCATCTGGACTAGGGTTTCGTGATATTTCATTCTTTTATAATTTAGTATAAGATTTGAGTTCTGATGATTGAGGAGATCATAACCTTTTCACCATCATTAGCTTATGAAAGTTAATCACTAACCAACCTTTCCAATTATTTTTATTTTATGTTTGTTAGTTATTTAACACTAAAGGACTTTAATGAGATTTTTTGAAAACTATATAAAAAGATTTTATAGAAAATAATTTTAAATTATCAAATTGAAGTAAAACACAAGCTACGTAATATTAAAAAATAATTTTAAACTTGAATTTTTAACATCGACATTGATCTAAAAACTTTTAAAAATATAGTTAAATCACAATATTAGATACTAACATCTAAATTAACTAAAAAAAACTTAAATAATCGAGACAATCGGTCATGATTAGAAGTTTTGGTTGGTGTGTCAAAAAAAAAAACTTTTATATAATTTACTAGGAAAATAGTAAAATCCACTTATTTCCATTCAACAATTTATTTATGGGATTTACATTCACTAATTTCTTTATTACTTTCTTTGTTTTCTTTTTAAGGTGGTGTCTTTAGAAAATAGTAAACTTTTGCACATTAAGATTTAATTCCTTTCTAGTCATAATAAAACATTTCACCAACCTTCACTTGATTCAATGCATTCATAACAATCCCCCTGGAAAGCATACATAGTTACTTCAACTTGCCTTGTATAATTATTAGTTAAATGTAAAGCAATTGTGGTGGGGGAAGAAGCTAAAATTATATTGTTTATCCGGTCTCCGACTAGCATTATGATATGGGTTGGATTAAAAAAAATAATAAAAAATATATTTTCTATAAAGAATTATTTAGGATTTTTATTAAATTTAGATAAGTAAATAAAT
>Ga0325411_1000096_pt1:0-82500 | contig 84175 bp, 56 predicted proteins | sample PopdelMetagenome_13_FD_206181 | JGI IMG/M metagenome (GOLD analysis project Ga0325411, IMG submission 206181) | Populus deltoides microbial communities from Bellville, Georgia, United States - Xylem-PdIQD-R4 | ecosystem: Host-associated > Plants > Phyllosphere > Stem > Wood/Secondary... | reverse complement strand
AATGGAGGAGCTGCAAAGAGCACCTAGTCTCATAAATCTGCGAAGACAGCAAAAATATCCCCATGGATGTAATCGTTATCTACCAAGCTGACCAAAAAGTAGCTGTTCTGCACCTGCAAATATTAACATTGGATCATTACTGAACCTGAAGCCTTCATTAACAAATGAAATGTGCGTGCATGAATGCATAGAATATATGCACACGAGACTCGTATTTATGAAGACATTTACCTCTTCAAGCAGTGTTCTGGATGGGTCACCCTCTGTGTACAAGGAGGCCCATCCTCGTGACCAGATTTCAAATGCCTCGTCCTTCCACACACTGAAGCTGGTAGGATCCACAACGGTTGGTTGGATAATCTCTTTTGCTGGGAAGACTCCCCAGGTTACAGCATTCACGTCAGTCAGAGCAACATTAGATATCCAACTCCCTCCTCTGTTCACTGCCATGTAAGTTACTAAAGGGAAAGCCTTGCACCTCTCAACAAGAGCATTCAACTTTTCCTTGGAGCAGAAAAACTCTAGATAAGCCTTCTGATATACATACCCTCCTGGCCCTCCCCAACCTGCAGGGCATACGAAGCATGGGTTAATCAAGTCAGAGATGTCATATGTGCTTCCATAATCATGCCAAGACAAATGATATGAGGACCATTTTCACCTTAGATTCTTTACAGAACCAAAATCAAAAGCCTACAACATAAAGAGAAGAGCTCAAATCTTTTACGAGTCCCTTCATATAGTACAATCCCCAAGGTTGTCCTTGAACATTTACTTCAAAAACCTCTTTTACTTTACGAATCAGAGTTTTTGAAAGCTAAAGAAAACATGAACCACAACATCACTTTGGAATTTTGCAAGCATCAAAGTTAAAATAAGTCAATGGCAGCACTATGTTCTACAATTGTCCAGGAACTTTGCAGGAATATTGTTAGCTTCTAACAGACATATTGCTATGACATATTAGATGACAAACAAGAAACACGAGCACCACTCACCAACAGATGGAGAATCAGATTTTTCAGCGTTGACTGCTGGTTGACTATTGATAGTCAGGAATCCCTTCAAGTTGATCCTACCCAGCTGTTCATTAATGATTTTTGTCTCAGGTTGAAGGCCTTCCAGTTCTGACCAAGGACTACTTTTCAACTTCCCAAGGCAGTATACCTTGAATTTCTGATAATCAAAACTCCAAATGAGCCACATTCAATAGATTGGTTTAAAAGGAGAAAACACAAAAAGTAAACTACAAATGAAAGAAGAAAACACTAAAAGTAACTGTGGATGGAAAACCCTACCTCATATATATCCTCGACGCTTTTCAAGGGGCCAGCCCACTCTTCAAAGAGTTTCTTGCCACGTGCTCGGGGTCGCATGAACTGTATCAAAAAAATGACAACTTGCATCATACGAATAAAAAAAGATCTCTTCATTTCTGCTCAATCCATTCTCACCCTTACCTCTCTCCGTTCAACAGATAATTGAGATTTGAGCATGCGTCCTGTTCACAAGATTTGTTTCAGAGGTGTGGACAAGCACTTTGGGCTGTTGAAACATTAACTTAACTTATTCTCCCTATTGTAACGTAATGTTCTCCTGCTAGTAAAATCTTCTTTTTTTATGAATAAAAAGAACAAGAAAAAGAACCAGCAAGCCAGCCTAAAAAAATCTTAAAGTTGTTGCTACATAAATTTTCCATCGATTTTCTTCACACAATTAGTCTGCATGACCTCAAGGAAGGAATGGGATTCAACTCCTTTTTTAAGAAGCACTATCAAAACTTTCCAAAAACCCGCATGCTTCCTAATTTGCTAATAACTCTCTCTTTTACCTTCATTGATAAATATAACTTCCCATCTACCTATTTTCTCTTCAAGGTCGACAAAACCCTTAGAAGTGGATGTGTTTTGTCAAATAAACCCATTATATCAATTAGATCAGTGACATGAGAATGTATGGTATAAAGAAAAGGGATGAAGGACTGGAAATACTGTCTGCAACAGGCCTTCTACACTGTGTATGATAGAACATGTGCAAAAGCAGCATAAATGCATCCATATACTTTGTTAAGCCCAATATTCTACATCATTAGACATGAAAAGATAACCACAAAACCTTGTTAATTACTTGTTCAGCAAACTAGATTGCAAGTGATGTGAATTGCACTAATTGGTCCTAGGAAGGGCTCAAATTCAAAATACCCTAGAAGGAAAGAACTAAAGAATTGAGTTCAGTAAATATATGCACCTGGTAATCAGATAAAGCACCATAGGATGGGTTATGAGAATCACCCCATCGGCCATGAGGGTACTGGTCCCAGCCTATTGTCCTTGATAGATAGCTCTTTGGGCGATTAGCCCTGCAATCATTGGCTAGATACGTCAAATGTCTTGGAAATGAAAAAAATAATAATAATAATAACAAGGAAACAGATGATCAATTACTGGATAAGTATGGCGTTTGAGATAAACTGCATACCAGAATATTGGACGGACATCTTCTTTTGCACGGAAAACATTTGTAGGGGGGCGCCACGGCAATGCCCTTGTAATCTTGGACTCTTCAATCAAACCAAGATTCTGCCATTATAAATGTGTTATGAGATCCAGTCATAAGTAATACTAAATGCATTTCTAGGAAGAATAATAAATTGGACAATAGAAGAAAACCATTAATATGGCTAAAGCAGATTTCTCCATGTTCAGGGTATATAGATGCAATGTCTTGATTCCATGAGCTAAAATCTTCTTGCACATTTCAGTTCCAAGGTGAATTCCATAGGCTCTGACAGCTTCCTCGTTGTCCTTGATAGGCTCCAATGCAGCAGTGACCTCTGCTGGTATCTACAATATGAAGTTAATTGAATACATGAAATGCAGCATTGCCTATGAATTAATTATCATTTTTATGATCATATAATTTAAAATATACCTTGGTTTTGCAAAAGCCAGTCATACGTAAGAAGCCCTTGTAGTTATTAATAGGCATAATACCAGGAACGATGGGACAAGTGATTCCAATTTGGCGGCAGTCATTCACAAATTTCAGGAAGATATCAGTATCATAGAAAAGTTGTGTGACAATTAGATCAGCTCCAGCATCCACCTAGAAACAAAAAAAGAAAGAAAGCATTAATAATACTCAACAAGTAAATAAATAAACAAACTAGATCCATATACATGTATTAATTAAAGACTAGAGAAATGCATTTGCTTTCGCAAATATAAAAAAATAAGCACCTTCTGCTTCAAATAAGCAAGATCTTTCTGGTAATCCTCAGGCGTAGCAAATCCATCACTTCCAATGGCATCAGGATGTGCCTCTGAATTTGATTCGTAAAAAAAAAAACAAACAATGATGAAATAAAGAGCTGTATTTGCTTGTTAATATTTTGATTTCATATCGGTATTTTAATTTATGTAATGAATTTAAGTAATAAGAAAAGGGAAAGCAGAGGAAATGATAAGAACCTGGATAACCAGCAACAGTAATGCCGAAGTAATCACCATATTTGGATCTGATATGTTTGACCTGCATTAGAAAGAGGAAAAAAAAAACATTGGATTGACAAGAAGTGAAAGAAATAGTAGAGTAGAGTATGTGTATGTGTTACTGACGAGGTCGAGAGCGCAAGCGAAGCCGCCTTGGATCTGGACGAATTTATCCTGGCCATGAGGAGGATCACCACGAAGAGCAAGAACATTCTGGATTCCATTGGATTTGATGGTTTCGAGGGCGTGATCGATCTTCTCAACAGGCATGTTGGTGCAGGTGAGATGCATCATAGTCTCGACACAAATAATGTTCTGCATCTTGTTGGCGATGTCTAAGGTGAGATCTGCGGTGGAACCACCAGCTCCCCAAGTGATGTCACAAAAGGAAGGATCGTGAGCCACCATTCTGTCCATTCTCTCAAACAGGTTGTCCACTCCATCTTCTGTCTTTGGAGGAAAGAACTCGAAGGAGAAAACAACCTTATTGCTGCTCCAATTATCTCCTCCATTGCCATTTGCATCTCCACCTCCTCCTGCTGCTTCCCTAATCTTATCAATCACCTTCATTTTCTGTTTCTCTGTCTGTTCTCTCTCGGTCTCACTCCGACAAATGCGGGGTGGGAGAGGGGTATAAAATGAGTAAAACTGAAAGGTGGAAACACACCGATAGCAGCAAAAGAGGAGGGGTCCGGTTTGCGATAGCAAATAATAATAATAATAATAATACCTGCAAGTGGTGAGTAAGTAAGTTGAACGATTTTTTTTTAAAGAGTAATATTTTGTATTTTCAAACAGAGAGATAAGCAAAAGCAACCAAACAAGTAGCTATGGGTGCACCAAACGCAAAACCACGACTCTTTGAGGAATTGCATGCACTCCTTCGCCGCATTTCGAATTGTATTAATAAGTTTATCCAGTCTTGGTCTCAAAAAATAGAAGACCGTTCCCTATCCTGAGATTTTCTTATTCGTGTCAAGATCGATCCGGCCATGGGAAATAAAACAAGGACGTCATGAGAATATTTTCCATTTTTATTTATTTATAGAGTTTACCTAATTAAATTGTATCCTTCGCATTCCAGGGAGATAACTGCAGTCTTTGCACTGCAAGGTCTCTCGGCAATGTTTCTCTTTAATTCAGAAGAAGTAAATCAAATCTCTTATAAGCTGACTGCTATGGTAGCAAAAATTATTATAACGAAACCGCTATAATTCATGATGACACCCAGTTTATTGCCAGCTTTGGTGTTATAGACTTTTTAGATTTGCCTGGGCTATTTTATTGAACAACAAATTTAAATTAGATGAAGAACTATTTGTTTCTTCGTTTCAAAAACGTTTTTAATAAAATTTAAAATTTTTTTATTTTTTTATTAACTTCAAATTAATATGTTTTTAGTATTTTTAAATCATTTTGATGTGCTAATATCAAAAATAATTTTTAAAAAATAAAAAAAATCAATAACATGTATTTTAACATAAAAAATTATTTAAAAAATAAATACATTCACACTGTCAAACACACTTGATATATTGTCGAAAATGATGCCCAATAGATACAACACTGAGATTATTTATAATTCACACACAACATGTAAAGAGAAAACGAAACGCATCGGCGCTATGCTAATCTTTATACACCCATGCGACTAAAATCCCAGCTCAACACTGTCCATTAACTATTAGAGCTAAAAATAATAAAAAAAATTAATTTTTAAATTTTATTTTTTATATTAGTAAATATTAAAAAATAATAATTTATAGTAAAATAAATAAATAATAAATAATTTTTTTCAAAAAAACACTTTTAATCACTGAAGCGGACCTCTCTTCAATCAGAACCAAGAAAAACCATCTCCTAAATCACAAGTTTATTCCCATATTAGGCAACTGGAACACAAAACAGATTACACCCACCAAATAGAAAAACACGCCAACAGATGTGAATAAAAACAGAAGAGATCTAAACAAAAAGACAATTATGTTTAAGTGATTGAGATCCAAGAAAAACAAACCTTAATAAGAAACGGGCGTCACTCTTGTTGGAGATTTTCCTGGTGAGAGAGGTTGAATACAACATTGTTTTATAAAACAGTCATGCTTAATTAATTAATACGCTCGATCTATCTATATATGAAATCTACCTGCTTTCCAAGATGAAATATATTCCAGCAAACAAATGGGATGGAGTACATGTGTTTTTCTATAAAACCACAGTCATGCTTATCAAAACGTGGGAAATCTTGTTTTATTAATATACTGAAGTTATCAACAGCAACCATCATTATTTCACCCAAATCATTCTAGTTACACTTTTAATTCTTATATTTTATTCACGACTTAATCATTCTACAGTTCTTAACCATCATTATTTCGCCCAAATCTTCAAGAAAAATAATCATGCACCTTAAAAAATTAGAAATCAAACACATGCAAGCATAAAATGATGAAAATATCTTAATAGTAGAATTCGTTTATATTTGTACATCAAAAATAAAGGTTTAACATAGTTATTATATAATTAACAATACAATCGATCCCAAAATGATACATTTTACTTCTAATCTATAATATCATAAGTAGAATAAGATGTGGCAACATAACATTGCAATAAATAAAACAACCATAAATAACAATGAATACATTAAAATGATATTGTGATAACCATTCCTTTAATTACAACTAATTAAATATTGAAAACATTGGTCTTTAATAATAATTGTCTTATTTTATACATTTTTTTTCTAACTTTCAAATCAACCTTAATCCTCTAGGGTCAAAATACTACTAGTGGCTTTTCTATTAATAGTTAATGATTAATATTTTTTTTATTCCTAAAAAGTTCTATCAAAATTATGCTAATACTAGGTCACTAGCATTAACTTGTTATCGTCTGTTAGAAATTTAATCCAAGTCTTGGAAATCCATTGTTATCAAGGTACCCATAATATTACCAGCTTCCTCAAATTCCCAAAACTAATAAATTACGTTCATTTCCCTTCTCTTAATTCTTAAGTTTATGCTTATGCTAATACACCTACTAGCATTATTAGTCTCATAACTGATTATTAATATTATCAGTTATCCTAGTCCAGAATAACTAATTAATTACTTTACAGTTATCTTGACTTGTCATCTAAAAACGCCGATGTCAAGAAATTTCTTGACATTATTAGCTTCTAATTAGAAGTAGTTAATCAAGGTCACTGTAAATATCGATATCATTGCAACCCGTTGATATTATTAGATATCTAAATCCAGAATAGCTAATTAAGTTCTTTTAAATAATTTAATTCCTTTTTCTTTAATGTCAATGTCAAAAGTCCCTTGACATCATTAACCTCTAATTAGGAGTAGTAATATCAAAAAGGAGAAAATAAAATCCAACAATATTAACAACAACATAACTTCAATTTTATAGGTGTTAGAAACCTAATTGTTGTGTTTAAAGTTCTTCCTTCAGCTTAAGTAAATGGCCCTTGCTACCAAGGTACTCCTTACAGATCAATTTACCCATTGATCAACACTATCCTTAGTAACTCAAAAAAAAATTATTATTATTATTATTTTATAGTTATATCTAATTTTCTCATTCTCGATGTTCCAAGTCAATTTCCAATGAAATTTATCATATTAGCCATGTAACTTTATCGTTAGGTTCTTTATTAAACTTTTTTCATGAAGGTTGTGAAATCACATATAATCATTCGCTCAAGCTTTCATCCTCTTACCTCCATTCATTTACATTCTAATTACGTTGTATTATATATTGCTATAATTTCCTTACCAATTTAAAACATGATTAACTTAACCCTCTCTTCACCATTATTGGTTAGCCCTAATAGAAGAAAAACATGAGTTTACTAACTTTCATAACTTCTTATTTAGTAACCTTTTTTTTTCTTATTCTTGCATTTAACATGATTCTCAAACCATTCAAATCAATCATTTCCCTTCTTTTGTGGTCCTTAGCCACACTTTATCTCAAGGAGACCATGGAAATTCCTTTCAATTCTTTTCTTTTCTTTACACCATTAAACCATCAAAATATTTCATTAACAAACTTCTAAAAACATATCTCCATACAAAGCATGTCATATACTTAATAGAATCGATTTGTACTTTATAGCCCGCAAGTTCTCCAATTGAACTAAATTCTTAATTCATTAAAAATCCATCAACATTATATAAAATAACATCAATCATCCAAAATCATTATTCACGTTATTAATAACACAATAAAAATATAATTTATGCAAACTATTAAGAATACATCATTATTCACATTCTCTACTCATAGCCGACCATTTAAGACTTCTTTAGCCCCCCCTCCCCCCTCAATTTCTTCATCATAAATTCATTCATTACAAAACCTATAATGTTCCTAGAGAATCAATTTCAAAGAAATTTACTTCTTTTCTCAATTTCAAATTAAGAAACTTAAATCAATTTGTTAGAATCTTAATGAAAATCAAACAAAGTTTCATTTAAATTGAATTGAACAATCTCTAAACATCCTATCGAGTCGTAATATAAGTTTAAAATGCTAACTAGCTTAAGTTTTCTCCAAGTCTCCTTCTTCCTCCTCTCATTTCTTCACTTTCCCTTTTAATTAATCTCTCTCTTCAAAACTTCCTTAATTTTAGTGTTTTTTTTTTAACTCTTCTCCAAAACCCACTCTATCACTCAATTTCACTCTTCCTTAGGAATTTAGCACGAGAAAATTGGAAGGAATTCAAACTCCCCCCCTCTTCTCTTTTATGGCTGTCCAACTGACCCTTAAGAGGTCTAAAAGAGAGTGAAAATTTTGGTTAATTGCAATTGTACCCCACAATTCCTCGAAATTGTCATTTTAGGTTTTTCCTTAAACTTCCTTTAATATTTAATACCATTATCTGAATTAACATAGTCCAAATCCTGTTTTAAAACTTTCAAAACAATCCCTCTTATCATTATTTATTTTATTTTATTTTATTTTATTTTAATTCATGTTGCTTATAAAGATATTTTTATGTTTTTCGCTTCTAGAAAGAATTTTACTCCAAAAATAAAATAAAAATACTTTCTGAAAAACCTACCCAAATTTTTCTTTAACTAGAAAATATTTTCTATTGATCAACTTTCCTAATGGTAAACAAACATAAAAAAGTTTGGAAAGTGATTTTCATGAAACAAACGGGGCCTAAATAATCAAGCCTAGGTTTGTAAGTTTAGGCTACTTGACCCACGTTCAATAATTTTATTTTGCAATAAGAAAAAATAAATATGTAGGTTTTTTCAACATGTTTTTTGCATAAAAAATATCAATAAAAAACCATGCACTCTGTTATATTTAATAACTTTGTTGCTTTGAATAAAATTTTTATTTAATCAAATGATTATCAGAGCCAATAAAATGATATCTACCCAATAATTTTTTTAAAAAACAAATATCATTAAGTGATCATTAAGTGAGCATCTTATGCTTACATTTAATTAATTTATTTTATTTAATTAAAAAAAATAAAATATATTTTAAAAAAGCTAACTTTAAAGAAAGAACAATAAATAAAAAGACTCGAGATAATCACGATTATCTTCAAAATCAGTGAAAAATTATATAAAAAAACAAATAAAAAAATCAATGGAGCCCAATCTCCAATTAAATAAATGTTGAAAAATAAAATTGAAAAAAACATGAGTTTAAAAATAGAAAGGAAAAAAAACCCGGGAAAAATTTCTAAACCCAAGTTAATCTTCCAAACCCATAACCCATGGAATTCTAGACCTGAACTCAATCATAAAGCTAAATTCCAATAAATTTAATGTTGAAGGATGAAACTAGAAAAAAGATATCAATTTAAAAAATTCTCTAATGTAAAAACAAATTAAGTAATAAAAAGAATGAAGATCAAGTTTGATAGGAAAAAAATTAGAGGGTGAAATCATAAAAATTAATTCAAACAAAACAAATAGCAATCAAAAGATTGAGGACCAAATATTACATACAAAAAAATTGAAGGAGGATGAAATTTAAAAAAATCAATTTTATAAACAACCTCAAATAAAACAAATAGTAATCAAAAGAACAGGCATAAAATATGAAGGAAAAGCAAATTAAAAGACTACTTTACGAATTTAAAATCTTAAACATGAGAATCGAGGTGGAGAGAGAAAAGAAAAAAAAGATCATCAACGTCAAACGAGAGCTCTATTCACAACACGCACCACCCAAAAATGAAGGGGCTGCCAATACAATTCAAGCATCAACCTTGAGGCTTTTGTTTGGCCATCAGGCGACGTTGTACGTGCATTATGAAGATTGTCACCCCTACTCATATGCTGACACTTGCAACACACGTGTTAATTATTTTTTTTAATAATATTTATATTTCTAAAATTATAAAATTTTCCCTCTACCAACCTAATAATAACAAAAAAAACTGAATGAAAATACAAAAATTCCCTTGGATATAAGTTAAAGAGAATTCTACTTTTAAGGGTATTTAAGTTATTTTATTGTACTTAAAAAATAAAAAATACAAAAACACCCTATTGACTTTAAAAATCTTTGAGTCAGATAGAATAATAATTTTACTATGTGATAAAGGTGAAATTACCTAATTGTAACCTTTAATTTTGACAATGATTAATGGATACTTTTGAAATTATTGAATTACCCCAATAGCTAGTTTTGTGGCTTTGTTTTGTAAGTGCAAACTGGGTATTTTATTGTGGATTGTTATAATAAAATATCAATATCTTTTAGATTTTTTTATAACCATGTTATTTCCTCTCACTATGTTGTGGGTCAAACCATATTTGTTTTTAACACAAGAAAAGAAAACCACAGAATAAAAAAAGAACCTAGATGAGAAAAACAAAAAAAAAACCCTAGGCACTTAGATCCAAAAAGCAACATGAACACCCAAAATAATGTGGTTTGGATTTAAAAAAACAATTTTGAAGGTGTCATTTTTTTTTAGAAAAATATTGGGACAATAACCTATTAGATTGATTTGGGTTAACTTGTTAAACTCATAACCCAAGTCATGAGATGTGATAACCCTATAAAAAAATCAAAATAAATTAATCTTATAGAAACCAAACTGAAAGATATTATGAAAGCTAATTCCAAATAAATCAAATCCTTTAAAAATTTTCAAGATGATATCTTAAAAAAAAAAAAACTGAGATGACAATATATTGGAACGACCAAGAGTTCGTGGCTTAAATCATCAAACTTGTGACTTTTATTTTTTTCTCTCCTCGCCCAAAAATTATAGGTTGGTTCTTTTTTAATATTTCAACTTTAGCCCTTATTCTTTTTATTTTTATTTTTTGTTCTTGGCTCTTTTGTAAAAGTTTTATTTGTTTTCAATTTCATTCTTCAATCTCAATTTGATATTTATTATTTTTTTCTCATATATTATTTTTTTCAATTTGCTCCTTATTCTTATAATTTCTTTTGTTCTTTTATTGAAGTTATTTTTCTTTTCGATTTAATCCTCTAGTTAATAATTTGTAGTTGCCATCTAATTTATTTTTTATTTTGATTTTTATCCTCATTCTTTTAATTATTTTTTTATTTGGATCCTTTTTTGTAATTAATTTTTTTTCTCGATTTCATTATTCAACATTTAATTTATTAAGGATTGAACTTTATGATTTTTCTATCTATGATTTTTTCTATCTATGATGCTTTCGGTTTAACGGCCAAAGTCATTGTTTTATAAATTAACAGGGGTTGATATTTTTTTTGCTTATTTTCTTTTATGATTTCATCGTTCAACATTAATTTTTTAAAAAAAATTGATTATGCTTTTTTTTTTATTTCTTTTTAATCAAGTTATCCCAACCTCATGACCTAAGATGCAAATTTAATAGATTAATTCTAATTGACTCATCTTGTATTATCCAAATTACATATTTATTATGTTAATTTAAGTTAACTCACTGATTTTTTTATACTTTCTTTTTACTCAATTTTGTTATTGCATGTTATGTTTAATTAGTTGAAAATTAAACATCATTTTTCCACTTTTAAGAAATAAGAAATGATTACTTTTTTATCATTTAATTAAAATAAAACCTGTTTTTTTTTTCTTTTTACGAGGTGTTTGCAGCACCTAAATGATTTACTGAAAAAATAGTGCACACCGCAGCGTTTTTATTTTAGTTTCTCGGCTGAATTCAGTCCGTCTGATTCTAGTGGCAACTCTCAACACAAGCAAAGCAAATTACAAGTAACGAGCAAATGTTTTTACCAGATAATAATACTACAGAGTTCCTTATTTATCAAAGAAAAATAACCAAAAAATGCATTTGATACAACATTCTGCTAAGTCTAAACCTGTGCAATCAAATCTTGTTTTATTGGAGCACAGAACCGGCCCAAACCCTTGATACAACATTTATGCAAATTTGTCAGGTTAAGTCAAGCACCCTACATTTATCCACGATTATTACCTGAGATGCAACACAGACAAAAACGCATCATGACATGGCAGTTCATCGTCTGTAATCCTTTGATTCGACACAAACCATGATTACTTACCCTGGAATTAAATCACGAAGTTACAAAGTCCCAATCTTCTTTTGACATGTCAAGAAACTTAACAGTGCCATCTTCAAACATGATCTGCCAAAAAATAAATAAATGAAATCAGATATGATCACGACACTTATTCACATAACAGTAATCAGAGAAACAGCTCTTCTTACCGAGTGTTTTCTTGAATACTTATCATACCGTTTAATAATCCCAAAATATCTGGAACAATCAATACATGGAAAAACTTAATTAATAGAACCGCCACATATGCAAAATATCAGAATCATGGTTTGTGTCACTTAATTCCAAATTTTTTTTCTCTCATCATCAATCAAACACTTTCCAATTATTACTTAGCAAAATGGATGAAAGCCTGAATGATATTTAGTAGTATTCTAAACATACGTCTTATCAGTGCGGCGAGATAGTCTAACCACTTCGCCAATGCAATTACAGGAGTATGTTGGTAGACTACTTAAAGCACGTTGCGAACTCCCTGGGATGAAATTAAAATGAACAAAAAGGAATAATGTTCAGATAACCATATTTCAGAAATTAACAAAACAAGGTAACATGCTGAACGGAACTTCCTTACCTATGTGCAAATCTCCATTCTGATAAACCTTCACAAATAACAATACCAGTATCAGTCTTTTAGCAGAAATATATGCATATCATACACAGCGAAAAAAAATGCAAAGGAAAGGAAAGAAAAGGGTAGAAGCTGAATGGAATCATATGTGCAAGAGCATACATAAAACAACTACACATACATACATCTTTTCCAGACATCATTGCTTTCAGTTTGGGAGAGGATACTGCCACCTGGCATGCTACTAGTTTTAATGCAGCATCTGAAGACATCTTAGGCTTGCTCGGTTTAACCCCTAGCTTTTTCCTGCAACCTGAGGAACCACAATGGCAATCTTGATCTGCGCCAAATTGAACAAACCTGCTAAATTTATTAGACTGGACTGAGTATAGATTTTGAAGAATTGAGCAAAAAAAAAAAAAAATTTTTTCTAAGAATGCTTACTGTGTAAGCAATAAAAGACTCAACCATAATTAAAGAATGAAATAAGAGTGGAAGCAAGCACTCATACTGATAATCATATGTCAGATGCTCGCCCTTTCTTATGTCACGGGTTGCAAATATGCCAATTCTAGTCTCACCATCAATTATCCTTTTAAGAAAAAAGGTAAATCGATTAAGATAGTCTAAAACAGTAAATCTGCAATGTTTAAACACTAACATGATTAAAGTGAGGAATAAGGGTCACTGGAGCACCATTTCTGCATCTCAGTGTTGGGAGAACAACTGTGGTTTATATATCTTGACTTGTTTCCCTTGTATGTGGCATCAATAACCATATCGCGATTGATTTCACACAAGTAAAAGTTTGTTTCCCCGCGGTGTTTCATTTTCCAAAGCCTTTCCTCACAGGTCTTATCATCAATAACTGCATTGAGTAATGGATCAAGTATTAATTAATAGGTTGCCAAAGTGATTAAACATCAACTTGTTAAATATGCAATTTCAATTGAATAGCAAGCAGCGACAGGGGCATCACCTTCTCCAACATACTCTATTACAAACTCTCCTTGTTTAATATCTTCATCTGCCACAATCCCAGATCCACATTTCTCGGTCTACAAACAATACCTTATTTAACTTCATATTTTGAGTGCACGTATAGGTAAAAACAGATACTTGCACAAAGGAAATGATATGCGAACAGAAATCAGGGCACTATGACATTTGAACCACATCCAAATAATTCCTGTGGATAAAGATACTTAGAAAGATAAGATGAATTATTTTCCAGGTCCACAATCCTCAGGCTAAATAACAATATCCAAGATAAAATGGAACAGAGAAGGGGAAAAGTCATATAATTATACCAGTGGGATCCTTATGGTTCTTTTTTCCCTCATGCAGAGCATCATTCTTACTGCCTTTCACCCTTCATTAATAAAGTCCTACTCTACATATTAATTAAGATAGACCAGGAGAAGCCATGCACATCTACCTGCACTAATTTCATCTTCTTCACCTGCCGGTGCTGGAATGGTTTATTGCTGCATGAACTCCCACATTTGCAGCCTGAAGAGCAGCTAGACAGCAGCATCCTAGGAGATAAAAGTAATTATAGAATTTTTAAACTATTAAAGAAGCTCCCATATAAATGAGAAACTTAACACTAATAATACTAACATCAAACACATATAAATCCACAAGAAACCTTCATAACCACACACCTCCAATGAAGACAATGAATGGATAAAAAGAAGAGGCACAATTAAATTATTAAATAATAATCGCTATTAAAGAAACTCCCAGAGAATTAAAAACAAACAATGGTAGCAATTACATAAAGGCTGCATGACATCCTCTTAAGTCTGAACCAGTCAGCTCCAATCACCAAAGACAAGGCAATGGATGACAGCAACCATGATCATGGGAATGTTTCTTGTGATAGTTACTCACTATGAACTCCTGACATCTTCTGTCAAATTCAATGACCTTGTCATGGTAATAATTCATTTATATTCAAGTGCATAACAACCACTCTTGTATTAACTCTAGATTTAGGCAGGATCAAACACATGTTTCCTAGAAAATCAAACTCAAGTATAAAACTATTTCAACCAATCATATCATCCTGCTTTGACAATTAACAATCATCAAACTTAACTATGAACCTATTTTGACCTCTTCATTAGTAACAGAACTAAACCGTGAAAATTCACTCAGCAAAGACATCAAGATGAATATAATGTATTGCCGCATTAGCTAGAGCTTGAGTTCAAGTCAGGCACTAATCAATGCCCAAGGGCTCTGACTCATCAATGTGCATGGGCCAAGACCCAATTTTTAATTACTGGAGGGGAGCCAAAGGATAAATTCTTAGTTTGAGGGGATCGTTATGCAGAAATAAATACATTATATCATCTTTGACTGTTAGAATTAGTATATTTTTTCACCTTTGGGATGGGGAGCCCTACGCCCCCTTTGGAGCACTAGATCTCCCTGCATGTCAATGTTCCGAGCAGTAAATCATGAGGGATTGCCTACCAGAGGTGTAAGTGGTGGACCCTAGAAATTTATCATAAATAGGGATGATGTGCTAGAAGACAGACAATGAATAAGAACAAGTTACATAGGCAATCTGGCCTAAAAGTGGCATCTCCAAATTTCAATCATGTACTATCCAATAAGGCTTGGAAATAAACATGTACAGACTGAAAATAAATTTGAATCCAGTAAAATTAGATCAAACTAACATACTACTAGATGAAACATGATTACAAGCTGTTTATAGAATGAAAATTTATCAAATACAGCTCGGAGTAACCAAGATATTGAAGGCTGCTCTTACCCGCAATGGCAATCTCTATCACACACACGAGAGGAACCCGGTGATGCACTGCAGGAGCAGAATATGCCATCGTCCTCAAGGCGCCTTTTAATCTTCTTAGTGAGATATATATCTTGAAGGTGTTGATCAAGAAAAGCAAACGTGGTAGGTTCGTACATGCATATATACTCATACACGAGGATACAGATAGAAAGAGAGAACCCAATACTTTAAAAGCATGTGGACATGCGAAATGAAAAGGAACATTTAATAATGGAAGGAAAAACAAGACATCATAACAGCTTTTCTAAGCTGAAAAATGAATGCTAAAACTAAAACCTCCATAAAATGGCTTTAAAAATTTCACATATTTTGAGTGGATACTGCGCTTTATAATGGTGTAGGCTGTAGACTTTGATTTATTAAATGAATCTGGAAGCTCAAACTCAACCTGATTTCCTATGTCCTTCAGCAACTTGTTGAATGCAAGGGTGATTCGTTGATCAAGGTTCTAATAAACAAAAGATATGGCAATAAGAAAAACATCAACGACTAAATCATAATAAGATGAATCCAATGTAGCACATCTCTGAAAATCATACACGAGAAAAAAGATCAGCTAAAAGAGCACCGCCAGCTATAAGAAAGTTCCAACAAGTTGAGAAAAAGGAATTCTATAACTCTCTCTAGACCATTTAATTGAATACACATTATGTATTGTTGATCATTAGAGATAGCTAAAGGAAAAAAAAAAAGTCTGAAACATCCTAAATTGCATGGTAGTGAATCTCAAGAATAAAAAAGAAAAGAAAAGGATGGGAGCGGAATAGGAATTACAGAAGAAAAAATCGCCGCAGTGGTACAGCAAATAGTATTGGGGCTGCTAAAACTAAAACCATGGAAGAACGGTTTGTTAAAAGGGTGGAAGGCTTCAGTGAGTCGGCCAAATGAATCCCATGTTTGGTCTCCCAGCCTTGTGCGCACCTTTTACCAAGTCAAGTGTGTAGTTTTTCACTGATTAATTATAGAAGTTCTTTTTTCTAAAAGATAAAAAAATAAAACCAACTCAAATTTTGAAGCCAAGCGAAAAGAAACAAGAAAATAGAATGAAGAAAAAATTAACCTTCTTCGCAGCAGGCATGGCTTCAAGTAGCATAACTGCTCAGAATACAGAATATAAAGAACGCAATACCTACATACATAGAGCATCCAAAAGTATAAGAATGAGTCAGAATCTAGAAATAAAAATGTCTTTTTTTTTTAATTGTAATAACAATAATAATAATAGGGTGTAAGGTTTCAGAGTGTTGAAGACAAGCTCAAATGAGTCGTAGTTGGAAAAATAAAACCTAGAAATCAAACCAAGTGAAATCCTTATCACTCACAAGAAAAAAAATCATTACAACAAGGCAATGGAAGGCAGTTAAAACAGTTAATTCATTGATCCAGTTATTGATAAATCAATTACCAAAACAAACAAACAGAGCGAATGTTTAATAAAAAAAGGGAAAACCCAAAAGGAATACTGTAAATATAAAAATCTCATCTTGTCTTGGCAAGCCAACAAGAGAAGATTAATATCAACGGCTATTTTATGGATAAAGAGAAGAGGGGGAAGGGGGGGGGGATATGAGAGGGTGCGTGTGGCTTACCGGGAGAAGTCAAGAGAGCAGATCTTGTTCTTGTTGCTGTTCTCCTTCCTCTTGCTCTTCTTCTACATGAGAGGGAGAGAGAGAGATTGGAGAGGGAGTTAGGGAGGGAAGTTACTTGTTTCTCTCTGTGACCAAATAATAATAATAATAATAATAATATTACCTGACTTATGATTCCATAGTTCGCACAATGACAACACTTTCAACTGCAAACGGAAAGTATATGATATTGTAATTATTATTATTATTATTACTACCACTACAAATTATCTAGTATTTACTATTTTTCTTTACTTCTTGTTGCGTATAGTAGTATAGTGTGCATCCTCCTGTATTATAGCAATTGAAGGTTAGGTTTTCCTGTGATGTGAGAAAGCGTATCCCATGGACCATGGACATGGGCTGATGCTGTTGAGGCCCATACAAACACAGGAATGTGAAACAAACGAGGAGAAGCGCCAAGAGGAGAAACACCGGCCCAAACTCAACCGAAATTTGGAAACGACGCCGTAGAGTGGAGCTAGTTACGCGGAGGAAATTGATACATGAAAACAAATGATAAATGACCTCCTCCATCAATCATCATCATTTCTTTTCTTTTATTAAAAAGAAAAAAGAAAATTGAGAAAAGGTATTATTGTAATGTGTAATTCCTTCCAGCCAGCCAGATGGGATGGAAACAAAGAAGGGAGGGAGGGTGTTGTTTCGTCCTTGAATTTTACATTATTTACAGAAAGGCAGTCAGTTGATAAAAAGAAGGAAAAGGAAGGAATTCCTCAAAACTAAAAAAAAAATTAATAATAATACAAAAACAAGCAGCAGTAGCGTAGCAGTAGAAGGAACCAGCTCCGAAACATAAACCAAGCCAAGCAAGGAGACCTCCCTCCCCCGAAATAAAAAATTTCCTCAAATATACTCTCTCAGGTATTCAACTCTCTCTCTCTCTCTCTGTCTGTGTATATATATATATATATATTTGTTGATAGATACTCATAATTGATTGATTAATTAATTAATTCGGAAAAGAATGAATTATTACGGTTTGCTTCTCTCTTTTCTTGATTTGCTCTGGGTTTAGATTTATCTTTATCTTATATATGATGAATTACTCTGAGTTTAGTGTTTTTTTCTTGAATACTCTATTATAAGATTGATTGTATGTGCCAGCTCAGTCAGAGTCGGTATTATTTGGATGATGCAATTAGCTAGCTTTGTTTTTGAATCAATCAATCGTAGTTTTACTAATAAAAAAAAAAACTGAATTATAAACAACAATCAATCAGATAATTTAGCAACCAATGCATTGCATGAAATCTCAAACTGAGGAGATGCTCATTTCTTTTCATATAATTGCCCTTTTCCTTTTAACCTTTCCTATCTACGAGGTTTAGATTAGACTCAGGAGGGTATGATTTTCGGGTGCTTTTTTTTGGTTTTGACTTTGCATTTCAAAATTATCCGAAAGCACTGAAAAAGCCATCGATTTGATACTTTTTCTGCCCAAACGCACTTTCAAAAGGCTTTTCAAATTTATTTCCAAACACAGCCAAAATTGTGTCATTGATTGAGTTGTTCAAAAGTTTGCACATCATATGGCCGTTGATTGCATCTACCTTCTCTTCAATTGTATGATGTGATAACATTTCTCTTCAATTGCATGTTTGTATGGTTCAGCTACACAGTTTCTGTTTCTCTTTGGATTCTCGACAACACTCTGGTTGCATCTATGAGACGTTTCTGCTGCTCCATGCTGCTCCATGACTAGGTAATGAAGGTTTTTCGTGATAGGGGGGCTGTTTCTCCATCTAAAACTACTACAACTGACACCCCAAAGAGTTCTTTTATATCTGATTCTTCAGAACCGGGGTCCACCGACACTAAGTTTTCCAAGCCTTCTTTGTGGTCAAGCTTCTTTGCATCTGCTTTCTCGGTCTTTGATATATATCGCGACTCTTCTTCAACTAGTCACAACGAAGCACCTCATATTAGACATAGTAATGGTTGGACGTCATCTGTGAAGAAAATAGTGGCAGGTGGCACAATGAGGAGAATCCAAGAGCGTGTATTAGGGACAAGCAAGACAGGGATATCTAACACGACTAGTGACATATGGCTTCTAGGAGCGCGCTACAAGATTTCACAAGATGACTCTTCTGGGAATGCAGATGCTACCAATGCTTTAGCTGCATTTCATCGTGATTTTTCATCACGAATTCTAATCACGTATAGAAAAGGTTTGTGTTATGACTATTTATCCATTTCAGCCTGTCTTTAAGTAAAGCTTTAGCAGGCATGGTAATTATAATTATGGGGAACCATCTTAAATTGCTCATTTGTAGGTTTTGATATGATTGAAGATTCAAAACTTACAAGTGATGTAAACTGGGGTTGCATGCTTCGGAGTAGTCAGATGCTTGTTGCTCAGGTATATTGCTGCTGCATTTCTCACATCAATACTTTCTGCTATGATAGTTCAGTTATTCAGTTAACTTTCCAGCCCTGGGTCATTATATATTTTGTTATGATGTTTGCCTTCCAGTTAATGGTGAATTCTCATTTCTAACTCTGCAGGCATTGCTTTTTCATCGATTAGGGAGATCTTGGAGAAAACCAGTGGACAAGGTGAACCTATGAAATTTGAATTCTTAAGAAAAAAATTTCCCATCATTCAACTATGAATTAAAGATGAATCTGATCTTCTTACACTATCATGGATCATGTTTCTTCCTTCACGTTTAATTATGCAGCCATTGGACCGAGATTATGTTGAGATCTTACATCTTTTTGGTGATTCGGAGGCATCGGCTTTCTCTATTCACAATCTTCTTCAAGCTGGAAAGGCTTATGGACTTGCAGCTGGATCATGGGTAGGCCCTTATGCCATGTGCCGCTCTTGGGAATCTCTAGCCCGCTCTAAGAGAGAGGAAACCAATCTTGAATACCAGACACTTCCAATGGCTGCTTATGTTGTTTCTGGTTGTGAAGATGGGGAGCGAGGGGGAGCTCCAGTTCTCAGTATTGAAGATGCTGCTAGACATTGTACAGAGTTTTCTAAAGGTCGAGAAGATTGGACGCCAATTCTTCTACTGGTTCCTTTGGTTCTTGGGCTTGACAAAATAAATCCAAGGTCTATGATCATGTTCTACATCTATCTTTCATTTTGAAGTCATCATTGTTTGAGCTGGGAATTTGATTTGCTTTGTTTTGATGCAAATTATATTTGATATGCAGAACTTCATCTTGCTCTATTGCCCTGTTTCTTTGGTTTGGTTTAATTTGCTGCTTTCATGGTGATTAAACTAAGGAACATCCATTGTATTCATGAATCATGACCTGTGATGATAATTTAAGGGCTAAGAATAGTTGAATATTTTGTTCATTACCTGAGCCATGTTAAATTTCCATGAAAACATACTGATTCTATTGGACCTGGTAGGCTGGATGTGAATGTTTCTGAGGAGCCTTTGATAGAAGTGTGATGGTCCGATTAATGTGAGTCATCGAATTAAATAATCACTATCTTAACTATCTTTCTCTAATAAATATCAATACTTCGAACCTAGGGATGTCATTGAGCATTTATATGCTATAAGAAGATCGCAATCAAACCTTTTATCTAGTGATAGGCTGAAAAATGTATTCTATGATTTCTATTTATTTTATTTTTTATATTTGTAGGGTGCTTCTTTTATTGGAAAAGGTGTGGTGCTGCATTGATAAAATGGATTTTGGTTTAGGGATATTTTCATTTTCTATAGTGGAAAGGTTCAATAGGATGATCCTGTTTTATTCTAGTGTAAGGCAGTTTTGCACGAGTTTTCACAACATTCACGCAGGGAATGGGAAAATGTATCAAATGATTCAACGTTAAAAATAAAGAACCAAATTACTTTTTATTTCACTGCCCCGATTCTCTAATTTAACCTAATTTTAGACTTGTATTAAGTGTACTGTCATATTTGTTAACCAGTTGGAATTTGAACTGCTTCAGGTATATTCCATCCCTGCAGGCAACTTTCACCTTTCCCCAAAGCCTTGGAATTTTGGGTGGGAAACCTGGTGCTTCAACTTACATTGTTGGTGTGCAAGATGAGAATGCTTTTTATCTTGATCCACATGAAGTTCAGCCGGTAAATCATAATTCTTTCTGACCTATCTATCATCACATATTGTAGATGACTAATTTACTCATTACTATGTCATTCCATAATTTTATGGCAATAATTTTCTATTTCTTACTTCATCGCATAGTGATGATATACCAGAAATTGAATCCATATACCTCACTTGAATTTCCAATCTGTTTAATGAGATTATAGAGATGCTTCCTTTAGTTTCAAAATGAAACATTACTACCTAAAACAATTGCTTCCCTTTCATTGCGATGGATTTTGACTGTTTGCTGGTGTTATCCCTCCAAAAATGACAAATAAACCAGGAATCATGACTTCAATTCAGAACAAGCATTTAAAAGAACTAATAGAGGACAACGGAGGAGCATGCATTTGATCCTAAATGGAAAGGAAAGGGTTGATATGAATCTGAAAGGTAGTTGAAGTTAGAAAAGTGCCAAAAGTCTGGTGCACCAGTTTGTGGTTAACATGTTACCATAAGTATATAGCAGTGTCCTAGACTGTGGGCCAAATGCATTTCATACTTGCATGATAAAACACTTCAGAAACTTTGTAGACTTAAACACTAGTCTCTCCATGGTGATCATGTTACTTGGTCTTAGGAGCTGATGCCTCATAATCTTCAACCATCATCTGCATATTTTCTGTGATTTACAGAACCCATTTTACATAAAATCGAGATGAAAAATATCTTCTCATGTCGCATTCATATTAGTCTATCAACTTGATTAGTCTGTTTGGAGGATGAGGCTAAGCCTTAGGGAAAGGAGCATGACTCTAACAAATCTAACTTTAGCCCTTTTGATGAATATTAGGAGCTAATTAGTGATCAATGCATCTGGCTAGTGGCTCTTAAAGATCTCAGTATGTGTGGTCCATTGAAGTTCATTGCAGCATTCAAGTCAAACAGTTTTGATTTGATTTTTACACTGAAGTTGTTGCATTTATCTGCATTTTCTTTTTTTTAGCAATTCAGTTGATTTCTGCAGCATATAGGGTTGTAATGTAGATAACTTCACTGCTTTACAATGTTGAGCTAACATACTAGTCTGATGGAGGATCTTTGTGATATTTATTGTAGGAAAGTTGGAAGACGTTATTCTATGCTATTTAGTGAATCTAGTTATTTTTGGTTATTAAGATATTCAGTAGAGATTTTTTTTTTTTTTTTTGGAATTAGGACTTTATGATATGTTATATTTTATATTAGGGTTTTATTAGGCTTAGGTGCCTTATAAAAGCACCAGTCTACTATTTTGAGGTAGCTGGAATGGTTATTGGTAATTGAGTTTTCCATTTTTCTTCTTATATCTGTTCATCTTTCTCTTTATCTCCCCCTCTACTCCTCTGCCCCTTTTTCCCTCCCTCTCCTTCTCTCCTCTCTCGTATTCCTGGCTTACACAGTGTCATATTATGCTCTCTCTTTCCGGTTGGCGTTTGCATAAGCCACAAAAATTTCCTCTTCCAATCCTGCAATATCTGTCATTTAGAGTTTTCTTAACATTCAAAAGTGGTTTGCTAAGATTATTGAGACAAGCATTTCTTTCCATCCTAAACTGGTGTCTCTTGACATCGTTGTGCCCTATTCTTTTTTTATTTCATTCTAATTGTATCAGGCTGAATAGTGATATTGGTGCTTACTTCCCATCAATTGAATAGATTGTGCTCAAATTAATATTTTGAAGATATTCTTGTTGGTGCTTGGGTCTTCAGGTGGTCAATTTTAGCAGAGATGATGTAGAGGCCAATACTTCATCTTACCACTGCGAGTGAGCTTATCCAAGGACTCATTTTCTTGTTTAACTATCTATGTCAGCTTATTTATTTGACTTTGCTAATTGTTTTTGATAATTCATGCAGTGTTGTGCGGCACATTCCTCTGGATTTGATTGATCCATCCTTGGCAATTGGATTTTATTGTCGAGACAAAGGTTGCTGGTTAAATTATATTGGTTTACGATTCTGTCATTTTAGCTTTTCAAATGCAACCTGATAACTAGCCTTTGTTTTTTTTTTGTTTTGGTGGACAGATGATTTTGATGATTTCTGTTCACTGGCATCCAAGCTGGCAGACGAATCAAATGGTGCCCCGTTGTTTACAGTGGCTAATTCCTATAAATCGTCAAAGCATGATAGTAGTGAGGTCCGAGATGATGATCCCCTTGGTGTAATGACTATGAATGATGCAGAGAGCTGCTTAAACGAGGATGACTGGCAACTCCTTTAAATGGAAATGACTCGAGGGATTGGAAACTAGTAACATCCTTTGGATTGTACTGGGATTGTATATCCTTTTCTTCGGCACCTCCTATTGCAGTGCAATTAGGAGTTCTCGACTCCTTTTTAGATGTTGGATTCAACATTTGTGGAAAGTACACTGAATATTTATGATTCTTTTCAATCTTTTTTTACGGTGTAAAAAACATTTAACAAAATTGCAAATGTTGTAAGGTTAATGATTGAATTAGATCTCGTTCGGCTGATGAAACATTTCCTTGGCTTCTTGTTGGTTTGGCCCAGAAGATGGAGAATTTACCCAAGACCCTCCCTCCATTCACGGGCGGTGTGTTGTTCGACAATGGTGGTGTTTGATCTTGAAGAATGGATTAGCATTTGGGAGTAAACCACAATAGTAATGATAGTAACATGAAAGGAACCAGCAGCATTCATGTTCTAACGTCTGTCATCGCATGCATGCTCGCGTACTTAACTCGTATCATAGATTTTTGGCTTAACAAAGAAAAGGAAATGTTCAGCACATAGTACTCTTAGTTCCCTACTATTGGCTCCGTTCAAAGGTGATGTCTAGTTAACTGGCTCCACAGTGCATATGGAAAAAAGATGTGGTTTGCCGTCTTTTCTCAGATTATGAGAGAAGAAGCTGAGTATGGAAAACCAGAAAATTCCACAGGAGTGTGGATGTGGTTCCACTTGATGGTGCCATCATTGCTATATCCATCGGAGATGAATGCCCCTTCCCCATCACATTCGCCACAAGCTAGTGTCGATGATCCCCTGCCACCACCGCCGCTCATTACAAACAACCGATGCTTGTTCTTATGATTCCCCCCTTCTTGGCCAACATAATTGAAAGTAGTCACACACGGGTTTGTTCCGGTAATGCAATTTGGAAGTGGAATTGAACCGACTATTTCCAGTCTAATGGTGTCACTGACCTTGACTACTTCTCTACTTTGCTGCTGTTGCTGTTGGTCACCTCCCAAGAACCACAACCTTTGGTGTTTGTCCCTGTTGACACAAACTGCAGTTGTGGTTCCTCTAGGGCTAGCACTCGAGAAAGGCCAAACCCCATGAACCTTAGACCAACACCCAGTATAGAGATCATAAAACTCAGCATCAGACCTGAACTGCCCTTGGCTTTCTGTGCCGTATCCACTCACAACCCAGAACTTGGAATCCCCCTCCCAAGTCAGTCCCTGACACTCATCCCTCTCTTCAATCATATCAGGCAACATTTTCCATTGATCTGTCTCAACGTCGTAGATTTCTGCAGATCGCAATGCATTCTTCTGACTATCATGGCCTCCTGCCACGCACACTTTTGAGGATCCAATGACAGCACAGGCGAAGAAAGAGCGTGGAACTGACATTGAAGCTCCGCGTCTCCAGTTGCAGGTAGCTCCACTAGTTCCGAAGAAATCCAGGATGAATACATGAGGGACTGGTTCCAGAGTAGTGGGATCCCAACCCCCTAAGAGGAGAAGTTTTCCAGAGGATGGAAGGGCTAAACATTGGCAGAACATAGGAATTCCCGATCCCTCTGTAGGACTTGTCCTCTGCCAGATGTTATGCGTGGTATTATAGATGCTCAGTGCATACTGAGGTGGGCTATGAATGGGCTGCTGCTGCTGCTCTTGCTTGTCTTCGTTTTTGGTTGTTTTATTGTTGTTGCTATCAAGGGGATTATCATCATATTCAGTAGTGGTGGTGGTGGTGGAGTCATTTATCGGGGGAAGAGGTTGGACAAGGCAAACAAGATGTTCAGAAGTGCCAAATTTAAGCCTTTGTTGATAAAAGGAAGGATGGGAAATCAGGTGTTGCCAAGTGTGGCAAACTGATTTCATATTGGAATGGAATTGGTAAGGGACTCTCACCAGGCACTCCATAGAAATCTCATCTGGCAGGCCTGGAATCAGCTGCTGCAGCTGCTTTTGATCGTCTTCCACTGCTTTTTGTAGTTTGATAATACTAGTCTTTGTTTCTTCCATTTTCCAAGTTTTTTTTTTCCCTTCTTGTGAACAATTTCTTACGTTTAACAAGTCTTTCTGTATGAAGGAGTAAAATACTTTAAGAAGAAGAAGAAGAAGAAGAAGAGATTGCTAGCTAGCTGGACATTAGTGGAGATAAGTCCGGTTTGTATTAAAGAGACATAAGGACGGTTGTAGAGTAATGCTTTCAATGGGGTTGCGTGAAAGAAAGAAAAGATTTGAAAAATGAAGGGTAATTTAACTAGTAAAATATGTTGGGACAAACTGACAGGCATGCACACACACATATATATACAGGGAGAGAGCTATGGCCTTCAGTTTGAGGGTTGGGATAGCAAATACTAGCAATGAATGAAGGCTGCTGTGGTTATATAGAGGAGAGGAGAGTTGAATTGTTATTTGTGAATGAATAATATTCAGCTGCTCGGTGGTGGTGGTGGTGGTGGTGGACGCCAAACTTCGCAAAGATTTTATTAATCAGCTGCCCTACCCACTTGTACCTGCTCATACTTGAGTGCAGGTCCACATTAGCTATCTCATTTAATTAATAAAATCTATATCTTCTAGAAGCCCATGCTCTTAGCCATTCTATCTCCATCGTTCATTGTCATGTCTCAATGTCATGCACGTGTGGCTATCTTTTGTTGTTTAACTTTATACTCATTGCTACCGGTAACTATAGAGCTGGGGCTATCTTATGTTGTTTAACTTTATACTCATTACTACCGGTATACCGGTAACTATAGAGCTGGTCTATTCGTTCAGGTGGTGCAAACAATATTTTTAAAAATTTTAAATATATTTTTTTTACAAAAATTTAATTTTTTAACGTGCTGATCTTAAAAATAATTTTTAAAAAATTAAAAAATATTATTTTAATATATTTAACAAAAAAAATTATTTGAAAAATAACAACAACCACATTTTTAAGTGATCATTTTAATGTTTCATCAAAAATTAAATTTGTTTAAAATTATTTTTAAAACAACTATTGTACATTCTATTATTATCTTACTATTAGAAAATTAAAAAAATGCAGGAATGGACATCTATGATAATGATGATCGATCAAGGAGCAATCACCGAATATTGTTGTTCTCTGCATCCCCAACACATCTACAGTGGATTAATTGGACTTCAAATACTTTTCTTATATAAAATATATTTTTTAAAAAAAGCTAAAATATGTGGATTATTCACTATACATGTGCCTTTGTCTATCATGGTTTATAATAGTAAATGGATGGTTTCGTCCTTCAAAAAACTCTCATTTAAGTGCCTTTTAAGAGTAAAATGATCTTTTTCTTTGGTTCATTTGTTATTTGTGAATTGCTAAGAGGTGTTTTGATATTTTCTTTAATTCTTTGCACAGTGCAATGATTTTATTGCGTTTAAAAGTAAATAATCAGTTAAGTATGATTTAGGCTTTTTTTTTGGCATTTCATATTTTTAGCTATAGTGTAATTATTTTATTACCTTTGGATTCAATTTTTTTAAGGCTTAACTTAGGGGCTAATATATAATTGCACGATGGTTTTTTTTTTGTAATTATGCTTGGGTTGCAAGGGTAGGATGGTGTTTTCAAAAAATAACATTAAAAGTTGTTGACACGTGCGTTGAACTCGGTGGTCAAAAAATTAATTTCACCGTGTCACTAGATTCGTCTCAGTTTCTTTTTTTTTTCTTGTGCAACGTGTGTTCTTGTCGGACCTTCGATTAGTTGCCGATATCCTTTTATTTTATTTTATTTTTCTTTATCTCTTTCCTCGGCCCTTTACATTTCCATATCAGCCCTTCAAGCTCCTTTTCTTTTGATTTTGTTCCTAATTTTTTTATATCTATTTGTTTTGTTTCAATTCATTTCTTAAATTTTCTTTTTTTGTTTCAATTGCATCCTCCTTTAGTTTTTTTTGTTTATCAAATTTGATCCTCATTCTTTTGATTTAATTTTTTTATTTTGTTGATCTATTTGTTGTTGGTGTTTCATAATCCATTCCTTTATTTTTTATTTTTTAGTTTGGTTATTTTTTTTTTGTTAAAGTTTATTTGTTTTCAATTTAATCTTTTAATTTAATCCTTCAATTCTAAAAGAGGTTGTCTGAGACACAATAGATCTCTGTTTCATACATGTGTTGCCTTGATATAATGGGGATGATAAGATGCTTCCAAAAAAACCAAAAAATATTGCCTTTGGAATCCATATAATGCCTCACATGCTTTCAAAAAATCATGACCACTTTTCACATGTTGACGCATGTTCTTCATGCCCTAGATTTTTTTTATTTAAATTTGATCCATGAATCTATTTGAACTTCTCAATCCTAAAAAAAAATATCACCCTAAAATCAGGTTATATCTAGTCTTATTATATGGATAAAATTCATAAAAAAACACTAACAAAATTTAAATACATTGTCTGAGAATTACCCATGACTTGCTCTCTTTTTTGTGCATTCAATATAATAACATCGTTATATTAAAAATAAATAAATTTGAACATTGTCCCCTTATCATTTTTTTATCCATTTCAAGTTTCGACCGATTTAATTTGGTATGTAATGCCTCTATACTTGTTGTTAAAATAATAAAAATATATTAAAATAATATTTTTTATTTTATTTTATAAAATTATTTTTTATATTAGTACATCAAAAGAATAATAAAAAATACCAAAAACTTAATCCGAAGCAAATTATTTTTTTTTAAAATCAGAGTACTGTAGCAAAAACAAAGACAGCCTAGCTAGAGCTCTAAAAATCAAGGATAGTAATTTCATCCTATATTTGATATTATCCGAATCGATTGGATTATCTAATTTAACATCACACGGAGGAGAGTAATGTATTTCTACATATTTTAACCGGATATAAACTTTGACCGTTTCCCATCCCCAATGGGATACATTCATGTGTTATATATATAATGATGGCAACGGCCTCTCTTAAGAAATTAAATAAATAATAAATCCCAATTACATGTATTAAATAAAGTAATATTTGTTTATAAGTAGTTGTCGCGAAGAATATATAATATGTACAAGCTTAATTATATGGTAACGATACTTGCAAGCTTGTAATTAAATTTTACGTATGGATTTAACAAGATATTGACGACGTTATGAATTGTATTTTTTTAGTAGATCCAGGAAAGGTAAAGCAAGGGGTTCTAGAAGGGGACCCGAAAGCGGCTTCCCTTCACGTGAAAAAGAAAAAGGGGGCATGCATCATTGCTTGAAAAATGGCGTCCTGTCTGTCAACGCTCACCAGCTAGCTATCATGCCGGCAGCATCCTAACGTAAACGCCCTACTAATCAATCCCTTGCATGAACCTCGTAATTAATGGATGGTATCGACGGCCCGGGGGACATAATTAATCAGCTAAGCCAGCCACTAATTTATACACCGACAAAAAAAGAAAAGACTAATTAAGAGCATCAGTCTATCGATTAAATTAATGTTTTGAGAGCTCGTTAATTAATCGAGTGGAACGTGATTGTAGGAGATTTGATCGATGTAAGCAAAAACTGAAAATTTATTTGTGACACATAACATGTTTTCTGCAGCCCTTGCTTGGAGGATGGCGTCACAATTATCAGTGTATGATCAACATGTTTGTGTAATTAACTAAGTAATTTTTTATATACTTGAACTTCCAATATCACTAAGCGGCTAATTATACTTACTAGGTTGGGTCAACGCAAATTAATATATAATTAATTACAAGTACGTACATCCTAAGTGTATCTAGCTTGGTTTTATCGATCGCTTAATCAATTAATAATTGGGAATATATACAGCAGCTACAACACAATTCAAAAATACAAATCTCAAAGGGCACAAACAATGAAGGTATCCCAAATACTTTCTTGCGGAGGAAATTAAGGAAGGAATAAGGGAAGGTACCTTACCTTGTTCGGCCAAGTATATTTGTGACTTCATAAAACCAAGCCTAAAAAACCTCCCGAACCTCAAAAACTCATGATCTCAAGCAACATGCCCGCTAAAAATCATTAAAAAAAAACCATAAAAATTAAAAAAACCAAGAAAAGTTAACCAAAAAAACCAAACAAAAATAAATATTGAATTAACCGATTAGAAAACAAAAAAAATCCGGTTTAGTTCGGTTTCAGTTTCAAAAATCTGAAACTGATTGAACCAAACCAAACCAGACCGGTTTAATTTCCAGTTTCAACCCCAATTCAAACCTAGGTATAAAGGGCTTTTTTTTTTTTTACTGAAACCTTATTTCTCTAATTTCCTTTTCTTTCGCAATCAACCCTCCCCTCCCTTTCCCCCGCCTGCCCCCCTCTCTTCCCTCTTCTTTCTATCTCTGATGTCTTAGTTTTGTGCGATTAAAGATGAGAAAACCCAAATACTTTTTCATCGTTTGCTTGCTCGTTTTCACTAAGAAAATTGATCTGGGTTTTAAATGTCTTTTTTTTTAAAAATAGGTTTCTTGAATTGTTTATGAATAGATAGAAAAGTACTTTCTCCCAAGAATCTGCTTTGGTTTCCACAACTTGACTTCATGTTTAATTTCTCATCAGCTTTATGTGTCTGAAGGTTGTTACTTCATTGAACTCACAAAGGACGAACAACTTGGTTTTCGAGTAAGGAAAGAATCTTCTTGTTGCCTTTTGTCCTCTTTTATTGATTTTTTAGTTGAAGTTTCACTTGGAAATTATTTTTTTGTTATAGTTTGGCCGTAAACTATTGTTTGAAATTCTCATTTGGCTGTTGACAATTACCTACAACTATCACTTTCCTGTTAGAAAAATATCTTGTTTTTCTAACAGAACCAGCAACATAAACTTATTTTATAGTCTTGATTTTTGCCTCTGACTTACCAAAATCCTCAATCAACTTTCGTTTACAATCTGCTTCAGCTTCTTCAAATGAGTGAATGACAAATGTAGCAACAGTGACAACTATCACAAAGTAGTCGATTTGAATCTAGAACATGATAAGGCCCAATTAAATGGAAACAGGTCCAACTGGTTTTAAAAGAAAAAAAACTAAACCGAACCAAACTAAAATGGTCGGTATGAACCGGTTAGTCAGTTCAGTTTGGTTTATAATTTTAAAAAAATATAAATTCCAGTTGGTTAGGTTTTTTAATTTAAAACCAAACTGAACCGAAAATGATCATCTCTAATACCTGCACCCAATAATCCATAAACTCAGCCTAAAAGAAATCGCCAACTCTCAAAACTCAGCTTAAGGAAAGAGCTCAACCTCCATGAACTTAACTACATTCTAGATCTCACTCCCTCTACACCCCTAAGTGTGTGTGTGTGTAAAATCTCTCAATAGATTACCATATTTTCATCACATTAATATTTTTGAAAGAGAGATATTTCTCCATCATTAATACACGTGTAAGAAATAATTATGCCTTATTAATGCATATGTAAGATATAATTATCTCTCATCAATGCTATCAAGGCAAAATAACACTTTAGTCATTCATCTCCGTAAAAGAAAAGAAAAGACTTGTGACTATAAATTTTCTATGAATTTTTCAAGCTCTAGGTTCACAATCTATTCATTCTCAATATTTTTAGCAAATATATTTTCAAAATCTATCTCTCTAAAATATCATTGTATTTTCTCTGTAAAAAGAATATTTACTTAAGCATCAAAGAGTCTCAAGATCTATATATATAAAAAAAAATCTTTTATATGTATTAAACACTAGCCATCTTGGCCTATCAAATATAAAATGCAAGTCAGCAACCACCTTGAATAAAGAGAATAAATCTAATTGTTAAAATTAAAAAATTAATTAATATCCAACACATAAAACATAAATCTTGTTAATAAAATAAATGGATGTTTTTCTTTTTATATTTTACCTCGTGAACTTCGAGGCTATTATCAAATCGAAAGTGACCTTAGCTAGGGGGCATTAATTCTTAAATAATTTTTAGGACTTTTTAGATCCAACAAGCTAGCCAGCCAGCCCAGTGGTAATCTTTCTTAGTTAATATCCATCCTTGCCCGACAGCAACTTAATTTACAATTCATTTCTACAGCATCTATATATACTTGTTCCCTTTCATTTGTCTCTTGTTTACACCAGAATCTTAATCATGTTGCTGTTGTATATGAATCCAAAGCATGCATTGTTCGAGTCCAAGGATTGCAAGAGAAAACTAAGCATTTGACATCCTATAGGTTTTTTTTTTTCTTTTTTACAATATCATCGTCAGTCTCTTTTTGCAGGTTCTAGCAAAGAAAAATAATAGAGTCGCTAATTTCGGTTGTGTATTTGAGACGTATTTCATTTGAACCCTTAAAGGTCGAGGGGATTTTCCTGGCCCTAAAATCACATACATTCTTAATCTCGATCCCCAAACTTTTTGCCCAGCAAGTAGTATGTGATCAATGGTTTGTGTGTACTGTATCTTCTCAAAAAAGAGATGACAATTAATCAACTGACGTTCTTATGTACATAGTTTTTATCATAGCCTAACCTGTCAAATCCGTATCAACTGACGTTCTTAATTATCTATTGCGTATGAAAGACACGCAATCCATAATTAATTAATTAACGTACCCACTTAATTATTTATAAATTAATAAGCATCTGATCATGACAGTACATGCAGGAGCTAATTAATAAATGCAAGACAAGAAGAAGCATGCAGAATCACTCCATCTCTTTATGATTGGATCAATGTATATATACATTGATTTTTACGTTAAAAATATCATCAAGACAGATTGTGCATCAACAAAGGCTAGATTCTTTTTTTTTAATCCATTTTAAAGACACATTCCCTACATGGATTTTATATATATATATATATATATATATATATATATATTAAAAAAAATTAATCTTCTTGGATGCAAGTCTTAATATTTAGATTCAAAAAAAAAAAAATAGAAAGAGAGAGGTGCAGTCCTTAATTAACCTATGCATCCCTTAAAATTATGAAAATGGTATATGTTTTAATCTAGTTGGTTCGCTACAATTGATTCACTATTCTCTCTTTTCCCTCTCAACTAATAGGGATTACAATGCAATAAGAATAAAGTATGAGATTGAAATGTGATAAATTAAAAAGAATTAAGGAGCAACATTAAACCGTAACTTCTGGAGAAGCGGAAAGGCCGGAAATCAATATACTTATAGAAAATATCCCTCCAAGGAGAATTAGTAATACAGATTAATTATTAGCTATCACTATGAGCTCCTCTTTCAAATTTTATCAGATTGGATTCACATATAATAATAATAATAATAATAATAATAATAATAACCCCGGAGCATCTAATTGCATGATTTATGCAGCATGATCGCCGCACTGCCGCCCCCCACGACTCTACTTGCCTTGACTCTCTCTCTCTTTTAAAAAATAATTCTGGAGAGATACTGCATGTATGTAAACGAGGTCCGTTAATTTACCCACATATGAATGTTTATTCGTACGCCGATAATGATGGCCTTTCAGTATGAATCAGTGATTATGTACAAAGCCATGATCCAAGGGCTAGTTTCTTCTTCTTCTTCTTCTTTGATCTTTAGATTCTCATAAAAATAGATATAAAAAAGACTTAGTTTTGTCCTGGGTATTTTTATTGGAAAAATAAACAAAATCAACAGTTATTGTCACAAATTTATAGAAAAGTCTGTTTGAATTTGAAGAGTTCTTAACAATCAGTAAGGCCCTGGGATTGAAACTTGAAAGTACCAGTAGGGTGTGGATCCTGGGCCTCAAAGGTTTGAGCCCATACATACGTGTGTAATCCAAAATTAATAAAGCCATTCATGATGTTATTTGTGCGGTGCGGATGCCCTGGGGAGGTCGAAGTCATGAGTAAAGTAAGGCCCAACTCTTAGTGCCCATTATCAAATGAAGTTCGGCCATAAGTCAGGTCCAACACCCATTAGATTAAGTCTAGCTCAGTACGAGGCCCGTCTAAACTATTTCTGCAATCCATTTTATGCTTTGACTTCCTTTTCGTCTTTCTTTCAACAATGAACTATGCATGGAGGATTTTGATTCACTTAAAAACCCATCATTTTTTTTCTTGTTAACCACGAGATGAGCAGCAAGTGAGTTTAATTGCATATTGATGATGATTCAAGATTCGTGAAAAAATCTAAATCATGTCTAAAAAGATCTAATAATAAGGTGGCAATTCATTGACACATGAGTGAGGCTTGCATTTATACCCAGTATACCTAGGTTTGATAGAACACCAAGCCCAAATAATATAGGTTTACTCGCTTATAGGCCTAACATACTTGGGTTCAGCCACGTGCCGAGTCCAAACAATAATAGGCCCGCCGAGCTGCCAAACACAGAATTATTGGGCTAGCCACATCTTGAGTCCAAGTGGACGTGAGTATGATGAGTTGCTGAACCAGCACCCTTGAGTTTAGATACGTGTCGAGTCCAAGCAATCATGAGTTTAACAAGCTATCGGTCCCGACATCCTTACATCAGCCATGTGCTGAACTCAAGCAAACACGGGTATAACGAGCTGCCAGACCCAACATCCTTAGGTTTGCTAGGTGTTGAGTCCAAGAGGACATGAGTTAGGTGAGCTGCCAATTGCACTGCCCCTGGACTTGGCTGCACACCAAACCTAATTGGTCTAGATGTCGTTATAGACCCATGTTAGGGTCGTAATGTTCTGTTTATTTATTTTTAAGACCTTTAACATGAAATATTCATGTCAAAGATATTTGTCTCATTACATCCATAGGTGTATAAAAACTATTCTAAGGACCTACCATATTTACATCTAATTAATGATGTATAAATAATATTTGCCTCTTATTAGTGTTGTGTAGGAGATATTTATCTCTATTAATGTGGTTAGGAGAAAATGATTCCATAGCCCTTTCATTTCATTAAAACAACAGAGTTCAAGGATTATAAATACCACCTGAATTATCTAAGTAAAATGTTAACAATTTCTCTCATCTAAATATTTTTGCTTTAATTATCAGAATATTTATCATGCAAAAACAAGAACAAAACTATTTTTTTAAAAAATATTTAAAGCTTATTATCTTATTTATTGTTATCATTACTAAATAATCACTGACTTTATTATTGAGAGGTCCTTAGACCTTACCAAAAGTGATTGTTTTGTAGGCAGTAAGCTTTTTACCACCAACTATACACTTTCTAAGTTTTATATAAGAGAATAATGATATTAATGTATAATTAACCACTATACAAATATTTGATTTTGAAATATCACCACTCACACATTTAGATGGAGGTGAATCATGAACATTTTTATTTATTTATCAAGAAATAGTAAGATCAAATTATTTAAAAAATATTTGAAAATGAAGAAGTTGTTTCCATTTCATAAAAAAATTAACTGAGGAATTTCATACAAACATCAAATTCTTTATTTATTTCGTACAAATGCGCACGTTGTATCCGTAAGAACACACAACAAGTTGTAAAAATCTTTTCAACTGGCAAGCAAGAACTGAAGATGAAAATGAGTGCAGCAAATAAAGAATGATGATCACCAAGTGGAAATTCATCGTGTGTGTGACTGACTGCGAGGAGCAAGACTAGTTTACTGGTTTCCAATTGGTGGAGGCGCACCCTTCAATTCGATAGCATGTGTTTTTCCATTAATGGACGACCACAACTCTGGTCGGTCGGGGGCAGTTTAAGGACAAAGGCAGCCAGTCCTTTCGTCCTTCCACGTGTTGTTCCGTCAATCAGGGGAGCAATTTGCTAATAATGTGTAGGGAATGCGAAGGCCCTAAACCCTAAAAACAATTTAATTGCTTGCTGCTGATGCAAATTAATAATGCAATTTAAAAATTAAGCCACCTTAATTATATGATTAAAATGAAAATGGAGATAATCACACGTTCAGATAGTGAGTGAGGGCTTCAAGATCGATCGATCTCTAAATTAATGTAATGCCGATAGACATTAATTTAGAACATTGGAAATAGCCTTCTTCTATCGTACTGGAACGCACGAAGTAAGTAAATTATTCCATCTCTATGACTATAACATATATAAAATAAACCTCTATTTAATTATACGATTTCTTAATATCGTGGGGCCCAAATTCGAATAATAATAATACATTGTAATTTCATTCGTTGCCCACCAGTTACTACTAATTATATTATATTATATATTTCTATGTATAACGATTTGAGAAAAGAATCATTCATTATTTGATGTTAACAGGAGAATCGAATCCAATCCAATCCAATCGGGATAATAATAAAACGCGTTTTGTTTTGTTTTTTTCATTGAAACAAACAAACAACCAGCTGTTTCCGATCTTACAACATAATATATAACGCGGTTTACTATTATTAATTATTAAGAGTTTTAGGATTTACAATGATTAATAAAACAGACCGGTAATATATACTGGTTAGGTTCTATAGTATTCATATAAAAACAACGAGATCTTTTTCTTATATAATACAACCTTTTTTTCATCCCTTGATAATTATTTTATTTAATTATAGTTCTAATATTCCTATATATTACGGAGTAAAAAAAAACTATATAGAATGGTGATGCGTCGCTTGCATGGCTTATAGTACTCTTAGCTTGGGAAATAAAGTGGAATGAAGTTCTTAAACAAACCCCACTTTGAAAAGATTAAAAAAAATATAAAAATGGAGTGATCAATATTAATGAAAATAGGAAAGCTTAAAGGCAGGTAATTTAGGTCCAAGCCACCAATCAAGGCACTGACCTTGGCGCAACTCCGTATTCAGAAATCAGAAATCCAATGGGGCCATGAATGCCAGTGTATAAAGTGGTCATTTCAGTCGAGTTTGAATTGGAAAAAAATAAAATAAAAAAAGAAAAACATTTGTTTCCTTAAATCCATCCCGCCTGCAGATCTTCCTCTGATCCCATCTCATTGTTGTATGCATCTAAGCAAAGCCAATACAAGAAAGAAGATTTGAAGAATACCACCAGCAGCAGCAGCAGCAGCAGGAGTAATTCACTAACATAACAGCATTATGGCAGAAGGAGGGACAACCTTAGAGTACACTCCCACATGGGTTGTGGCAGCGGTTTGCTCTGTTATTGTTCTCATTTCTCTTATTGTTGAAAGATTCCTTCACCTCCTTGGCAAGGTCATCCATCACTCTTATTTCCTTCCTTTTCTTTTCTTCTTCATCTTGTTTTTTTTTTTAATTGAATTCAATTACTATGCTTTGTTTCAGTTTTAATCTCTATCATCGATCTCTTTTGCTATATCTATGCAGTACAAGTGATCATCTTCGTTTTTTATCCCTTAATCTGCAGTTATTGAAGAGAAAACACCAGAAACCGCTCTTTGAAGCCTTACAGAAAATTAAAGAAGGTAAATCATATATTAATTCACGATCATTATATTCATATATAGGAATTCGTTTGGCATCCTGCAGATTGATGTTTTATAATCTAGAAGTTGATTAATTTGATTTTCGCTGGTGCAGAGTTGATGCTTTTGGGGTTTATATCACTGCTACTAACAGTGTTCCAAGGCAGAATTAACACTATCTGCATTTCTGAGGATTTGTCTAAGAAAATGCTGCCCTGCAAGAAAGAAACTAAAGGAACTACTGCCCACTTCCAGGCTTTCTTTTCCTTCTTTCCTGGCGGGACTTCCCGTCGCCTCTTAGCCGAGGACTCCCCCGCTAATTCTTGTCCCGAGGTAATCAATAATTAATTACTCCTACGTACTATATATTCTCATTTTCTTTTTGTTATTACTACTAGTAAGCACTCATTGATTTGCTGATCTAAATTTAATTTCGATGGAGTGGTTGTCAAGGCAACATGGATCTTATGCTGCCGCACCAACTACATTTACTCTCTGTTTTTCTTTTCTTTTCTTTGAATAAAAAAAGAAAAGACCTCTACTTACATGCTCATGTTAAAGGGAACGGACAGGAATTTGGATGGAAGAGCTATATAATATTAGAAGATCAGGTTGATATATAGATTCTAGCAGTATTGAAAACTGAATTTGGTGATGAATATATTAGTCTTGTAGCGGCTAGGGAGACGTTCAGGCCTCAACCGAACATGCTTGATGCTTAATATGGATTATATTTGGCTTGCTTTTCCTAGTCAATGAAACAAAAGAGAGTTTTCGTAAAAGACTGAATGACCAGTTTGGTACCCTTGTTTGTAACTTCAACTTGTAACCTCTCTTTCCATAGACACTTTAGTTTCTGCCTTGACTCTCTATCCACAACTCTACATTCAAGAACACCCCTTTTAATTTTGGAGGAATCAGTCCTACATTTGCTTCTTCTTAAAGTTTCAATTGCTCGTATCCGTGCAGCGGAATTTCATTACTCGTGACATCTCTCACACACACATATTCTGTTGTTAGACATAGTTTATCAGTTAATCTTCAAATTCATGCTCTCCAGTATTCAGGATATCACTCACGGTCCCTTAATGGTGTTTGAAAGCTGAAATCCTATGCAATTCTAGCTGTTTTCATTAAGTATAACTTAAAATATTAACTTGAGCCCAGTCCTTTAAAGTACGGATTAAAGCAGGCGGCATTTTGTTGTTTAATAGCTTCAATAAACAAAGTATGAAATGTGTCAGCAAACAGATTTGACAGGATTGTGTGAATTCATGTCTGCTGTAAGAATGAATTGGTAACCTTTTCTTAGCCATGTGCTTTGATGGTAAATGGATATTTACAAGTAAATGGCTAACATTTATCCTCTTTGATCACATTCCAGGGAAAGGTTCCTATGTTATCTACAACAGCACTGCATCATCTTCATATATTTATCTTCGTGCTTGCTTGTGTGCATGTGGTTTTCTGTGCTCTAACCATTCTTTTCGGAAGTGCTAAGGTAATTTCCTCGTATTCACTTGCTTCTTCCTTCTTTTCCCCTAACTACTGCATTATTCTCTGATCCCTCATATTGAATGGTGTTTGTTAAATGTCTTTTTCGGTGCAGATAAGGCAGTGGAAACGTTGGGAGGATTCTATCTCGAACAAGGAACAAGATCCAGAACAAGGTGTTGCTTGTTAGTAGCTTACTTTCTCTTATTAATTTTTTCCTTGAAATAGGTTAGCCATTACGTCCAGTGTGTTCAACCTGGAAGATCTTACATGCTTGTTCTCCTGAGAATTTTATCTTGATTATACTGGCTTAACTTCAGACTCAAATGATGCACTTCTATATTTTCTCCAAGCTCCTGATGATTTTCTTTTTACACATGCATATGTTTTTTCAGCTCAAGATCCAAAGCTTACGAATGTTCAAGACCATGATTTTATCAGGACACGCTATCTGGGTTTTGGAAAGAATTCTTACTTTCTGGGTTGGGTGGTAAGTCCTTCCATAACTAACTTTGATAATACCAAAACTTGTAGAAAGGACAACCACTTGGACTTGTTCTACACTGCCCAGTACCAAAAATCTTCTCGTCCAATTGTTGAATTATGATTTTGATATAAAAAATGCTTCACATAAAATATTTCCTGTCTAAAGATGAGTTTCTATAGATTAAATTTTTTTATTAGTTGGTATTGCTCCAAGAAAACATTCCCCTATTAATTATGCCTTTCCATTAAGTGTGAAAAATTTGTTTCACAAGTTTCAGCACAAGCCAATGAGAAACTTTATCAAAGCGAAATAATTCTTAGCTGGAAAACCATCATCTCTATGCATAATTAATGTCAGTCTTATGTAGCAAACACCAGTCAATCTGGGGTGATAAAATTAAATGATCATGTTTTATGAACTTCTTATATGACATTCTTCATATCATGAGATTAAATCTCATAAACGATTCATTATATTTCTAATGGCTTCGCTCTTTAACTTTTACTTTCAGCAATCGTTTTTCAAGCAGTTCTATGCATCGGTAACAAGATCTGATTATATCACATTGCGACTTGGCTTCATTATGGTGGGTTTATGACTCTATTCACACTTAAACTCTATATATCCGTTTCTTTTAAAAAAAAAAACTAAGATTTGTAGAAAATAAACTCTTCTTCACATTTTTAAAAGGTTTCTTCTACAGACTCATTGCAGGGGAAACCTAAAGTTTAATTTTCACAAATACATGATGCGAGCCCTTGAAGCTGACTTTAAGAAAGTTGTTGGAATAAGGTTAGTGATTTTTATATGCCACTAATCATATGCAATGCAAACTATTAGTTCATGCCTTCATGGAGCTTTAATTCCATGGAATCTAACATGTTCCATCCTTTTCAAAGTGCATATCATTAATTCCATGAGTGTTTCTTCTGTGCAAAGTGAATGTACTAATTTCTGGTTTCATCGGCTGCAGTTGGTATCTTTGGTTATTTGTGGTTCTTTTCTTGTTGCTGAATGTTGCTGGTAAGCTAATTAATATTGCCTTTCAATTACTAGAGGATCATTTTGCACCTCTTATACTAAAACGCATTCTTATAGTAACTCAGCACACCATTTTTAGGCAGCATAATAGTGCAGAATTTGGCAATTAGTGTAGTTTCAATGACTCGTGCAATTTAGAACCAAAAACTATTCAAGAATAGAGAAAACCGATTGCAAAGAAGTTATGGTTTCCAAAACTGAAAATGTGTGACTGACAAGCCAAAACCTTTTCTTTTCCCCACTCCTAAAAAATGCCTTGTCAATTTGCTGATAAGAAATAATTAAGCTGATGCCATGCTCTCCGTTTTCCATCCTGCCCTGTGGTATGAAAGTCATTACTGAGCAAGGAAGGTTATACCTGATTTTGTTATGCAGGCTGGCATGCATATTTCTGGATTGCATTCATACCCTTCATTGTAAGCTGTCCAACCGTTTCCTATACTGCTATTATTTTATACTTTTGCTCTTATTATCCATGAAAGAGGTTGTTTAAGAATTTATTTGAAAATCTTTATGGTGGTGCTCTTTTGGCAGCTTCTACTAGCCGTGGGAACTAAGTTGGAGCATGTAATCTCTCAGTTGGCCCATGAGGTCGCCGAGAAACATGTAGCGGTCCAAGGGGATTTGGTTGTTCATCCTTCAGATGATCACTTCTGGTTCAACAAGCCTAAAATCGTTCTTATTTTGATCCACATCATTTTATTCCAAAACTCTTTCGAATTGGCATTTTTCTTCTGGATATGGGTAAAGTCACAACACTACATTTCCTAACAACATTTAGCAAATGGCTACTGAAATATATGTGACATTTTTCACAATCTATTACAGCTACAATATGGTTTCGACTCCTGCATAATGGGACAAGTTAGTTATATTATTCCAAGACTCGTTATAGGGTAAATTCACTTTCATGTCTATTGTGTTTTCTACCATATTTAAAGGCATAACTTCTAATTACACGCTTTGTTTTAATGTCAATCACATCTTTTAGGGCATTCATTCAGTTGCTCTGCAGTTACAGTACCCTACCACTCTATGCAATTGTGACACAGGTAAGTTAGAATTTTCTCACCGAAAGATGTGTAGTACCGAGGTGTCTTGTTAAAAAATAATCCAGGATGTATGACTAAGAAGGGGTGATTCTATTTTCTTTTTATAATGCAGATGGGAAGTTCATTTAAGAAAGCAATATTTGATGAACATGTTCAAGAAGGGCTTGTGGGTTGGGCTAAGCAAGCAAAAAAGAAGACAGTGTTGAGAAAGGCTGCAAATGAATCTACCCATAACCAAGTCGTTCACAGAGAGGAGTCTCCTCTGATTCAGATGGCAAAGGCTGGATCAAAGTAGACTGCAATGGAAGAGAACAAATCAGGAGAGATTGTACATGGAACTGCATACTATGGAACTAAATGAACTACCTTGGAGGCACTCAGAAACCGATTTACCTGCCAACTCTGCAATATATAGTAGTATATAAGCTGAGAGAGTCGATGTTTTTGACATTAGACAGCTAGAAAAGAAGGGTTGCAAAAGATATCTCACCTGGAACTTGGTTTTACCAACTAAATCTATATTCCAAGTTCCAGATTCACAAACAGTTTTGTAAGATTTTGCTTGTGTTGGTATATACAAGAATTCCATTTTCAAAAAAACAACTATCTGTATCCGTTGAAAGATAGGAAAAGGGGCAGCAGGTATGCATTTGTCGATGGAAATTGGCAACTGCCACTGCCATCAACTTTCACTGCCAACTTGAAGTATCAAAGGAATGAACCTTCCTGTCGAACACAGACATAAATAATAATTCAACAGCTAGCATGTCACCTGACAAATAGACTGATTGTTATACTTAACATACACTCTTTTCTGTTTTTTCAACACAAAAAAGTTTTAAGACGGAGAGATGTTAAAGCATATCTTCTCTTACCTTGGCTTCTGCTACCTAGTCTCAAGTCGATCAGAATGAATAGACAAAAGGAGGAAGAAGCATATAACATCTGAAATTGTCGAAACGTGAAAGCAATTCCAAAAGGAAATTTCATCTCAGTCATATTAATATTACATGAGCTAGACAGGAGCATTAATACTGACAAGAAAAATATCATTGCTCTGTATAACATAATCTGCAACTGGCTACATTACTTCCTCTTCCCATAATAGAAACTTCTCCCACCATCAATTTCAAGATAAACTAAAAAAAACGTGTAATATTCAACTCCCAAGATACTGAAAACATAGACTAAAAATCATATGATTGCATTCTCAACTTTTCCTATGCTTCTCATTTATGCTGCTCCATTAAGATTCTGCTCAGGGCTTTGCTTCATTTCTTCTTACCGAGTTGTTTCACGCAGCCAAGTTAGGGAAAATGATCTCTTAAGTATAGTATTGCTGCAAGCAACTTGATTGACACGCACTGACTTACGTCTTCCTAAAAAGCTTAAAGGGACGGATGAGAACCAAGGATTTCCCAATTACATAGTACAATTGGAAAGCAGAAACAAAAACTGGAGACAAGGTGTAATGCACATTGAGGAAGCAATAAGAAAAATATCAAACACTTTCAGAAACTTTTCCGAACTATCTTTCTCTCCCTGAGTTTCCATTAGAGACATTCAACATTACAGTCAAAGCACGTGGGAAATGGGATTTGGTACCTACAGTAGCCACGCTATCTTCTCCATGAAAACGTGGGTTATCCCTAGTAACACCCTCATGGCGTCACCTTCTTCCCTTGACCATGTGATGTCGATCGAGAGGGTTTGCATTGCCTATCACTTGAAAATCCTGGCGAGAACACGAATTAGACTCAACCTCTACCTTTACTGGACGAAGAGCTTGCGGAAAAGAGTCAACCACAATAGTCTCTGACGAAGAAGAAATCATGGGGGAACATGCATTGAGTTCCAGATGCACGCCTATTACTCCTGCGTGTAGCTAGTCTAGCAACTGCAGACCTCAAATAACTTCGTTCCATCTTGTAGTCAGAAGACTCTTCCTCTGTGTCCTTGTCTATCTCTGTCTCCTCTTGTCTCCTCCTCCTCTTCCAAGCTAAATTATGGTGAAATGCAGCAAACGTTCTCGTGGCAAGTATATGTTGCTGAAGTTGCTGTGCAGAAGGAAGTGCGTTGGTATATATACCAAATAACGCATACATCCACCCTGCACACACGGACCGAGCTGCACCCTCTCCTGCCATCTCCTCCCATGCATGCTGCTACACTCTCCATACACTCACATGCAACAAGTACACTCACGGGTTCCACTCCAGCAGTCCTCTCCAGTCTTCCCTGATGCATGCAAGAAGCCACCAGAAAAGCACCAGCTTTCATGTCGTTGTCACTGCCACATCAGTCACCAGTTGTATGTATAGTCAAATCACGTGAAGAAGACCAATGCTAGTCGTGGTTTCTAAGGCACGCAGCTCAAAATCTTCATATCCACCCTCACACAGTCCTGAAAAATAAAAGACAGCAACAAGCGGTATAATCACGGCAAGTAAGGGAGAAACATGGCATGCACAGAGAGTGTTTTTTCTTCTCCTTACGATTATATTGGTCAAGTTGAAATTGGCACGTAACCTGCCAATTTCAACTTCTTCGCTATCTCCACTAGAATTTCATTTATTGTCTTACTTTGAGGATGAGTCCAATCACCCATAACAAATTCATGGACATGATTTCCCAACTCTACAAGGCTTTTCCCTGGAGTTTTTCTAACTCCTTCATAAAGCATTATCTTTCTCGCCTCATGCACATCTACGCTGCTCGCATGCATACAGATTGGAGATTAGTACATAATCTCCACTATCTTTAGGCTCCAACTGTAAGAGTACTTGGGCTCTTGCAAAGGCTCCTAAACCTAAATGCCCATGTATTGTGCAAGCCCCTAACAAGGTCCTCCAAATAACAGCATTAGGCTGCTAAGGCATATCCTAAATAGATTGATCATATGCTTCTTTCGCCAAGCCTGCTCTACCTAGCAAATCAACCATGCAAACATAGTGCTCTATTCTAGGCACAATATCATATTCCTCCATCGATCCTTTTGAAGTATTCAAAACCCCTCGTTAACCTTAACGCTATGACTACAAGCATATAAGATCCCAACAAAAGTGATCCCACTAGGCACCAATTCCTCTCTCTCCATCTCCTGGAAATGCTCAAACGTTTCTTTACCGAATCCATCAACAGCCAATCCAACAATCAAAGAAAAGGATATGTTTGACGTGTGTGTCAGGTTTATAGTTGCTTGTGGTGGTACAATTCAATGGCTAGTTTTGGATTTTCACTCTCAGCATAATCATGGTATTCCATGTGAAAACATCTGGGCTTTGGATTTGAACAAAAATAGTGTGCATAGGTCATAGGGACTGAAAGGGAAACAGAGGTGTATATAAGGTGCCTGCCCATTTCTAAGTTGGTTAGTGGGATGCCATGCCTCATAGAAAAGGCAAGGATTTGCTTCAGTTAGAACTTGGAAGAGGCACAAATGTGGAAAAGGGCAATGCAGTTTCTTACAATGTAAGGTACTCTATTATCTGAGCAGGTCGTGGGGTTTTGAGGACAGGATGGTTGGTGGGGTGATTTGAGCACATCTTGCTTGTCTGCCGCATATGCTTGCTTAGTTTTTTTTTTTTTTTTTTTTGGTATGACATGTGCTTGCCTAGTAAACTTCTGATAGAAATGTAATGACCGCAAGGATGGAAGGAAGCAGGGCCTTTTAAAAAATATAAGACAATCTTGACACCCAACACATCAGTTTTAAGCTTTTTTGAATGGTTTTGATAAGATATCAGAATATTCAATTTGATATATATATATATATATATATATATATATCAAATTGAAGTCTTTCAATCCAATAGTATTTAATTTTTATGAAAACACTTCCAATGCACTAGCAAATATACACTCGAGTGATGTAAAATTTTATATTTGTTTCAGCTTAGGTAATTGCAAAATTTTCCGGAATCGATGAACAATAACTTAAGGCTCAGTAACTTAAATCACTGCGCGGGTACATATGATTGACATCATGCATCAAAGAATCAGAGCTAGCAAGAGAATGTAGCCTCTTCATTTCTTCCATTAATTCTCCCAATATCTGATACACATCTTCGGAATAGGGGTGGGATCGATCTTCAGCCTTGAATGCATGTACTTCATTCTTCACCTCTATCCAACTCCAACCAGGGACCTTCTTCACCTTCCTCTCCCTCATCAGTCTTGTCACAGAGGCTTTGTCATCCCACCTCTTAAGATGCCCATACATGTTTGAGAGGATAACGTACGTGCAGTGCTCTTCAGGCTCTACCTCTAGCAGCTGGCTTGCTACCTGAGCAGCTAACTCAATGTTACCACAAGCCCTACAAGCACCCAATAGAGTTTTTAACACCATTGCACTGGGTTGAAATGGCATTGAATCAATCAAGGCTTTTGCCTCCTCCAGATATCCAGCACGACCAAATAAATCAACCGCACAAGCATAATGCTCCATCCGAGGAGGAATCCCGTAGTCAGATTCCATGGATTTTAGAAAACAGCGACCTTGTTCAACCAGTCCAACGTGGCTACATGCGGTCAGAACTGCAACAAAGGTTACATGATCCAGCTTCACCTCTCTCTCTCTCATTATGGAGAAGAGGTCCAGTGCAACATCACCCTGCCCATGTTGTGCATATGCAAACATAATTGAATTCCAAGTAATTGAGCTTTCTTTTGTGGTATCTTCAAAACATTTCCAAGCATCTTCAATAATTCCACACTTGGAGTACATAAAAATCAATGAACTGGCTACAAAATCATTTGAGTCAAAACCTGTCTTAACAGTCAGGAGATGAATCTGTTGGCCTAATTGGAGGATTGCTAAATCTGAGCAAGATCTAAGGACAGCCGAATAGGCATAGTCATCAATTTCCTCCGCTGAAGATCTCATATGCCCAAAGAGTTTCAAAGCATCTTCACTAAAACCCATTTGTGAAAACCCGGTTAAAATGGAATTCCAAGAGACTCGGTCCTTAGACTTCATGGAGTGGAACAAGTTTAACGCAGCTTCCATGGATTTATTATTCAATTTGAGATACATAGTTATTAATGCATTGCAGATAGTCACTGATTCTTCCAGTCCCCTCTTTATCACCAATGCGTGAAAGGATTTCCCATAGTTTTTATGCGCTGCTGCAAAACAAGCACTTATGACACAGGTATAGGTATAGATGTCGGGCTCGAAGCCAAACCCTTGCATCTCCAAGAAAAGATTAAATGCATCCTCATCTTTATCATGAACTAGGTAAGCTACTAGCATGGAATTCCAGGTAACCAAATCTCGGGTACCAACAGCACCATCAAACACCCTTTTAGCATCTTCTAACAAACCACATTCTGAATATGCAGTGAGTGTAGCATTACATAAAGCATTGTAGAACTCAAGGCCATGTTTAACAATCTTACAGTGAAGCTGCATCGTCAACTTATAGAACTTGTCACCATCAAGCAATGTCAAAAGCGGAGCAAATGTGCCATCTTCAACCCTAACACCTTCCTTCTGCATACAATCTAATAGCCAAAATGCAGTGTCGCGGTCTCCAACTTGCACAAAGCCATCGATGAGTGCATTCCACGAGACAAAATTACGCACTGGCATGCCTTGAAACACATCATACGCATCTTCAACTCTCTCACACTTGGCATACATGTCCAATAAAGCGCTACCCGCATAAACACTCTGCTCATAACCAATCTTAACAATCAAGGAATGCACTTGTTTCCCAAGATCATGTCGACAGGCGTGAGCTACCCCTTTAAGTATACTTCCAAAGGTATAACCATCAGCTTGAAAGCCACGTCTTTTCATGGATTTTAGAAACTCCCAAGCAGCACCCAAGTTCCCAGACTCTACATAGCCAGAGATCATGGTGTTCCAGGTAACGGTGTCTTTGTGGGGCATTTCGTCGAACAGTTTGCATGCAAGATTTAAGTCTCCAGGGTAACATTTTGAATAGCGAAAGAGGATGTTGTTGGCAACGTAAATATGGGAAATAATACCTGATTTGAAGGCCTGGCAATGGGTTAAGAAAACGTTGTACAAAGCATGTCTTGAGCTCTCAACCACTGAATTCAACGGCCTCATTCATCCTCTCTCTCTGTTACAATGACGAGCTTGACTGATGATGCCGAGATGCCGAAAGTCTCGTGGGTTAGTTGTTGTTTTAGAACCACTACATGGGCCTTGGCCCAATAATTGTAAATTTGCCAACTTGGTCCGTGAATTGGCGAAGCCGGCCCGTATTAGTGAAACTTGATCAAGCAGAAATGCAGTTTACCATCTCTCCGCAAGTTACCAGCCATAAAGATGAAGCTTTGATTGTTTCATCCATTCCATTTTTCAATATTGAGAAAAGCGCTGTATTTCACTCAAATCGCTTATGTGACTCTAAGGTGTTATGCCTTCCCACAACCATCAGTTTTCAAGCAGTTGTCAGATGAACCCCTTTGCTTTTCCTGCGTTTTACTATTCATTTTCGTCCTGAAGAATGGATGCATTGTCCTCACACCTACCTCCATTGTATGTGATGGATGGATGCACTTGGTTGTAGTCTCTCATTCTGCCAAGGGGTTTCTGGCACATGGATGTAATATGTCAATTGTTGGTGGTTCGTATGCTTCATCATAAGGGCAGTAGGATGGTACAGAAGCAAGTTATCACAGGCAAATTATTTCCGAGTTATCACTCTTAAACATGATAATATTATGAGTTCGACGAGCAACAATCCAAAACCATCTCTGAAAATCCACTTCAGTTGAGATCCCAACACTGATAGTGGCAAGGAAAATGCTCGCAGACATATCTCATCAGAATTCAGTAGAAAAAATTCAAGGGCGCAACGGGCCACACCTCTTCCTCTTCCTAGCTATATCAAAAACCTCTAACACCATCTATCTATAAATAGTAGAAAAAAGAAAAAACAAGAAGAAGCCCGTGATATTCAACTCCGACGTACTGAAAACAGAGTCAAGAGCTTTCCTTCTGCTTCTTTCCATTCATGCCGCTTCATCATGCTTATACTCAGAGCTTTTCTGTCACTTCTTTTTTCCGAGTTGTTTCGCACAACAAAGTTAGGGGAAATGATTTCTTCGTTGTAGTATTGCCGCAAACAACTCAATTGACACCCTCTGCCTATCATTGCACAAAGCTTTTGCTTATTTCACCAGCTGCACAATTGTCTCTGCATTCGGGAATTTTGGGAGGATTTGCCACCCTTGTCTTTGTAAGTGCTTCTGGATGCAATACTCCTCCTCTGCTCCCTGGAGCTGCTGCTACAGCATGTCTTCTCTGCTTGTTTAGACTCTTGTTCAGATCAGCATCATTTTCATTTACGCTCTCATTATCCTCTTCCTGGAAAATGAAACTGCTATGAGAGCTTTGCACATTTAAGAATAAATATGTTCTTACGACGATTTTAAAGTGTATTTTTGTCTTTCTAAACCAGGAAGGAAGCAAGAGATAACCAAATGTTAAAATGTGGTATTTCGAGGGCAAGCTTTAAAATTGCGAAGTCATCTTTTAGATGCAAGCCTTTCTTAGCATCGATGTCAATTGTCATGTACCGACTATAGGAAATGATCACTGCAATGATTTCAATGAATATTTTCCACACACATTTTTATTCATATGAGGTTGATCTTATATATAGTCATTGAAATCTGTTTTAGGAAGAATGAAATTGTTTAGGTTTAAACTTTGCTACTGCTACATTGTACAGTTGTGAGAGTAAATTCCATGATAATGATAGAAGATTCAGAACAATTCAAGGCTAGATAAACTTTGTTGCTTCTTGATCGAGATTCTTGCTACATTCCTTTATATGCCCTTGCAAGATTGAGCTTCCATTAGTAAGATCAATCTTGTTCCTGGGTAGTGGCTGTCAGTAAGTTAGCTAGGATCTTCAGTATGAACGTGTCTGACTTGCAAAATACCTAATTAAACTTAGTCATGTACAAAATAAAGATCTATTTGAATGTGTTTCATGCAAGAATGATTTGCTGCCACATAGGAGATGAGGTGTTGATGTGAATTTGAAACCAAGTTCATGGAAGAGATTAAGGAGCCACATTGTTTCTGATGTTGCGTTAGCAAGTGCACAATATTCTGCCTCAGTTGAGGATCTTGCAACAACTCTTTGCTTCTTTAAGCTCCAAGATATGGGAGTTGAACCCAAGAAGCTTATATATGCAGATTTGGAAGTGTGATCATCAATATTGCCTCCCAATCTACATCAGAAAAGGTTCTTAAAGCAGGAATACCATCTTTAACAATTGTATGCCATGGAAAATGGTCGGTTTTAAATATCGAAAAAGCTTTTTTCTTGTTATCTAGTGACTTCGGGTTGGACTGTGTATAAAATGAGAGAGTTTGTTTACTGCAAATAGGATATTGAAGGCTGCCAATAACTCTGCAAAACTCTGTGCTGTCCACAGAAGCAGTGTCATCAACTAATTGAAGAGAATGACTCGTGGAAATTGGAGTAGAGACATCCTTTACACCGCTCATGTTAGTGGTGGATAGTATATCATATGCATATTTATGTTGTGATAAAAATAACCCTACTTGAGTGGGCACAACCTCAATACCTAGAAAAAGAATACACAAGAGAAGACCCATGTCCTTGAGAGAAAAACTCTCACCTAGGTTTCTTAACAAATATTGAATGATTGCTTGTAATGACAAGATCATCAATGTAAACCAGTCAAAAACAAGTGATGGAGTCTCGGTCGGAGATGAATAGTGATGGATTTGCCTTGGGATTCTAAAAACCAAGTTGTAGAATTGCAGTTTTGAGAGCTGTATACCAAACCGGGGAAGATTACTTTTCACAATCTGCAAACATGATTAGGCCTAGACACATCTTTAAAACATGGGGGTTGCAACTTGTATACTTCTTCAGTTAGTTCATGAATTAAAAAAGTGTTGTGAGCATCAATTTTCCTCAACCGTCATCAATTCATAACAGCAATAGTAAGAACATCTCTAATGGTGGCAGGTTTGACTACAGGGCTAGATGTTTCTTTGTAATCAAGTCATGGTCTTTGATTGTAGCCCAGGGAAACAAGACAGGCTTTGAACCTATCCACTGACCCATTAGCTTTTCTCGTCACCCTAGATACCCACTTATAACCTCCTGAATTGCAATTTAAAAGAGAGGGAAGTATGTCCCATGTTCCATAAGAGGAGTGAGCTCTATGGACATGGACTCATACCAACGAGGATGAGATATTGGAGGTTAAATGCTCTGATACCATATAGGAAATGATCACTGCAATGATTTCAATGAATATTTTCCACACACATTTTTATTGATACAAGGTTGATCTTATATATACAGTCATTGAAATCTGTCTTAGGAAGAATGAAATTGTTTAGGCTAAAACTTTGCTGCTGCTACATTGTACAGCTTTGAGAGTAAATTCCAAGATGATGATGATGGAAGATTCAGCACAATGCAAGGCTAGATATGCTCTGTTGCTTCTTGGTGGGATTCTTGCTATCTTCCATTACACCAATCATCAACTTTTTTTGAGTTTTAACAATTAAAACAAGGCAAAAGAAAAGAAACTTAAGGGATATATGGTGATCATGAGACCATCTAAATATTGCGGTCTTGATATCTATTAACATGGTTGTTACCTGTGACTGGACGGAAAGAACTCCATATATATAGACCTCTGCTAGTTTTGACTTTGCTTTAATACTGTAGTTCGGCAGACCCCTGGCAAGCAGACGTCCCTCACACTCCCTCCTCGATCCATGATTACTTGGGTTAAATGCCTCTCTTTTTTTATCTTAAAATTAATTACAAGTTGATCAAGATTAAGTTTTTTTCTTGTACCTAATATATATTTTCTCCTCCATCATTCTATTTATTATTAACTTTTTTATATATAATTATTTAAGCTACATGTATTTATTTATTTATTTGTTATCTTCAAATTAGTTCTTACGTCAAATGAGATAAACTTTTTTTCTAGACGATTCTACAAACACACACTCCATGTTATCTTGAAGTACTTAGCAAATTTAAATTTAGTGTGTGTGTGTGTGTGAGAGATGCAAATGGTTGACCATGAAGACCAACTTCGATATTGAAACATTCAAGTTCACACAAGCTCACCATGCACGGTCCAAAGCTTTAGAAAAACCACTAGAAAAGAAGAAATCACAGCAGGGTCTGCTGCCGGTGAAACAACCGTAGTGGGGGCTTGGGATCGATATATGTTAAGTCTACTTCTTGCGCAAGTTCATAAAATAGGCAGAAGGATTTTCATCAAAATCACTCCTTGGCATGCGGAAGTTCCCCCCGGGTGCTTTCATTGTCTTGCCATTCTTCTTGCTCTTGGTAAGACATCTGTAGCAACTACGAAGTAGGAGACCTATCACTGCCACTGCAACAATTGTAGGGACATGTACTTTCTGCAACCATTCGAGGACATCAGGAGCTGGTGGTTCCATTGCTGTTAATCTGTTTAGAAATTAACGGGGAGGGGAGTACTGTTCTGGGCGAGGAATTAGAGAATCGAGAGGATGCAAGAAACGTGATAAGCTATGAGAAGGCTGCACACAATTAACGGTGCCTCCCACAATTTAAGAAGATGAAAATGTGGTGGGTGTCTTCTGGAAATAGAGAGTGTCTTGCTTAAGATGTAAGCATCTCGTAAGGATTTAATGTCATGTTCAGCCCACCAGCACTACTCTTCGACAAAAGATAAGGTATCATTGTAGGATTTACGCAACACATTAATTGGAGAATATTATTATAAGATAGAGCTTTAAAAAAATCAAAAGAACATACCAGTACTGATTATTCGATCTAAGTTAAGATTAAATCAACAAGTCAAGCATCGATCCCATTTAAAGAGAAAGAATTTATCTTTTAAGCAGATGAAATGTTTCTTTTTATTTGATTTTAAATTTTTAAACGGATTAAAATGTGTTAAGCACCTTTTATTTTTTTTTTAAATTAAAAATTTCATCAGTCTCCTAACTTAGTATATATTCCCATATTGATCTTTGTACTACTCTTGTTTTGCACCACCGAAAAATTATTGTTTTTTTCTTTAGGGTTATATATATTTCACGTTGTTAAAATATATTTTTAACACAATTCGAGAAAAATATAATGTAAACTCAAGAATTATTGTTTTTTCTTTAAAGTTCTATTTAAAGTTGTAAAAAATATATTTTTAACATAACCTGAAAAATACAATATAAATTTAAATTGTCAGTAAATTTTTTATAAATGTCATGTGTTCAACAAAGACATTATTTTCATTGACTATGTAATTAAATTCTAAGAAAAATATTATGCATATGTTAACCAAAAGTTTGTCGAGAAGCTTGTATATAATTTATCGAGATGAATAAGCTTAAATCATTGAAAGATGAAAAAATATAATCATAGTAATGATACCTAATTTATTAAAGATCTTAAGATTTAAGTTCAAATAAAAAACTAAATCATATGACATTCTCGGTAGCACTAGAAAATTATTATTTTCTTTTTATTTCTATAATGGCATAAGTGATAATTGCAGCATGATAAATGATGAGTTATGCTCTTAATTATTTTCATATATTAGTACACTAAGTGGAGCATAACATAATACTTTTAATAAAATATCATATATATCTATATGAGTGAGAAATGTGGTCATTTCTTTAAGAATTTTGATAAAGGTTGAATTTTCTAAAACACTCATGAATCCAAGAGTTGTTCATAGTCAAAATAAACACAACAGTAAAAATCAAAGAAAATATCTAGGTAGAGAAATATGTGAGTACTATTATCTTGATTTACATAAAAGGTTGATTAGTTCAAGACATGACATTACCTTTTTAGCCTAGCAAATCTGATAGTATTTCATTAAAAAAGGTTTAAGGCTAAAAGTTACCTATCTTGATGTAATGATCTATCAATTCAGTATTTTTCAATAAATTTCTGCATCATTTTAAAATTGGTGAGACAATTTTCATTGACATAGAGGATTGTCGGAGATTTATTTAAATGCTTTGATTTTTCTTCAAAGCCTAAAGGTTAGTTTTTCTTGTTGAAATATATTTGAGTTATATAATCTTTAATTCAAAAACTTTATTTAGAAGTGCATTAAAACTAAAGTGGTGGTGATAAAATTTTAGGGGACATATGACAAACATTTTAGCTACACAAGTGATGAGTAATAAAACTTTAAATACAAAGAATTTGTCATTAACAATAATAAAAGTTTCGTTACTTTAAAGTATTTCAATAAATAAATACTTTAATTTATTTTAATTTAGTTAAACATAATTATTTTTATTACTAGTATACTTTGAAAATATCAAGGCTTTGGCAGACTTATTATGCAGTAGCAATAATAAATGGACATCATAAAATCTCTTTCCCTTCTATATATGGATGTCACTAACACAAGTTAGTTTTAAGAAGATGGTGTATAGTATCCTACGATGAATGTTAGCTCCATTCATGACATTCAAAATATATAAAAACTAAAAAAGAAAAAGAAAATAATCTTATGCACATTCTTTCTAGATTGTGGGGCTGGAATCTATTCTCTTATAAGACTAAATTAATTAATAATCTCACAGGTGCCGGTTGTTTTCCATGAGATCAGTACTGCGTGCCCGTCACTGGACCAGTACTCTTCACCAGTTTTTCCTTTATATCTTGCAGATCGAGCTGTGGGTGAGGCTGTGAAAAGAATATATATTTTCTTAATGAAAATGAGTTTGCATTAACAACAATATTGTATGTTTCACGCACGGATTCTTAAGAGAGATTTTATATTTATATCGAAATCAAAATTTAATTGTTACAATAATATTCTTGAGATATTTTCCACGATCCATACCACCAGCTTATTTTGCAAAGTTGTTTTTTTTATCCATACAATAATAGATTTCAGCGTCCATATAATGGCCAAGTTCAACATTTTTAGCGAACACCACCTTAATGGTAGTATATTTTTTTGTTACTTGGGAAAAAAGCAAGACAAGACAAGCAACATGGGTCTAAAACCAAATTAAGGTCATGGTCTGCAAGGGGGAACTATGGACTTCTGTGGATTTTCAAAGACTGGTAGCCCCTTGCAAGAGATTAACCGCCCAATATCGTAGTGGCCATCCATCTGTGATCAGTCTGTAAATTCTGAAATGTTTATTCAATCAATCCAGGAACAAGTATTGATCGGAAGCATTCTGGAAAAAACCTAAGCTTTTGTTAGTAGCTAAGATTCGTATTTTCTTTCAACCAGTTCAAGATTCAATAATCCGCACTCACACTCTGCAGGAATATTAGCATGATCCCAACATTATTCAATAATACAAGTTCAGCTGCTATTCACTGCAGATTCTCTCTGTGTGGACAAACTCAATAAAATATTAGAGTGGTAATGCAACCTCTTGTGGTTGCTTACAAAAGCACCTGCACCTTGCTGCTAGTTGTGCACTTGTGCTGCAATTTCACTGCAAGTTTTCAAGCTTAATACCTACGAATGCTCTTCAGCCTTTCTTATTGTATTTTGCAGTGCCTGTAGATTTAAATGTTAACTTCTGCATTGGCTGCAGGGTTGTGATGGCTCAAATAATCTCTTAGATGACACAGCCACCTTCACTAGTAAGAAGACTGCCCTACCCAGCTTGAATTCACTCGGGAGCTTTGAAGTGGCTGACCAAATTAAATCAGCTGTCAACCAAGCTTGCAATGGCAATGCATGTGGTGTCATGCGTAGAAATTGTAGCTTTCGCAGCTCGTGACTCTATGAACCTTGTAAGCAGGAGTTGATGTTTAAAGCATAAATACACCTATTCTTTCTTTCCTTGTAAGCAGGAGTTATTGATACATAGCTTTCTTTCAATCTCACGAGCTAAACCTGATGGACCTTGTTGTCCTCTCGGCAGGCCACACCATTGGTCTTTCCACAACAGGATTTATAATGACACAAATTTGATTGATTGGAAAAAAGAGTCTCCTCCATGATCAAGCGGACAATAGAAGAAAGTAAGCCAAAACACAAGAAGGTAAATTTTTATACTGCAAGTTTTTTTTTTTAAAGAAAAATAGGGAGGTTTGGTATGTACTTACAGCCCAGACGTGGGCTGCCTCGGTTACCGTGGGTGTTTTTCGCAGTATTAATAATGACGACTAGCTAAGAGCAGTGGCTGAACTCTGAAGCAAATATTAATCGGTTGATCAAAGTCATGACAATATATAGCGGACATCAGCTATTAAGGCTAAACATAGGGTGGCCTTGGAAGGAACTTTTTTCAAAGTTTCTTTCTTAAACTTTGACAATTTGATAATTACCAAATTCCTTGTAATTAATAAACTCCCACAAAGCTCAGAGGTGGCCCTCAGAGGATACTCCTTGCGCTTAATAAACTTCAGACAAAGACTTGCAGGTTCCTAAGCCATGCAGCTGCCTTGTCCTTGTTTAATCAAATCAAGTGTGCCCCCTACATAAAAACAGCCACCATCCATGCTTCAAGTTGTCTCTCTAAAGCAGCACGCTCCTTGTGCATCATTTCATTCATGTGTATAATATGACAAAGCAAATGGTTTAACTGGGTGGCACTGTCTTTAAATTATAACCAGAGACTCAACCCTATAACCCAACCATCCAGAACACAACACAGATGAAAGCTGCAAATCTTACATTTCAAATTATAACAACATTTAAAGCATAAACATCCTATCACAGGTCACATGGGATATAGTTTATAACAAGGAATGATAAACCCATGACAAGACAAATTAGACGAGTCTGATTTCATGTGCCAAATCCAAGGTGTTCAAAGAAACTTGGAACAATGCACGTTATCAGTGCATGAAAATGTAGCTTCTTCATTCCTCTGCAGCACTGGCAGCACTTAAATCCACACTTAGGTCAAGAACCTGTGACATGAAAGACAAGAACTAATCACAAAGTGGATTCTAGAGCAGACAAGGAGACAAACAACAAGAAACAAGAAAGAAGCTACTTAATACAATTAATATTAAAATGCAGCTAAGCAAAATGATCGCCTTTGATGCTTGGTTAGGTATGATTCAAATATTGTTAGCAGTTCAATTTTAAAGTGAATAGAATTTTTGCTCTTATCCGGATTTGGAGCCATGGCCTGAGAAACTCAAAATGCTAGTTTAGTCCCTCATCCAACGCTCAAGGACAAACTTTAATTAGATATTTTCCCTCAACACAACCCAGACAGATAATTCCCACAGCTCAATGGTATGCACATTAGCAAAAACATAAATACCAACAAAAGATAGTATTCAACAGCCATTGTTTTCTGAAAATTCACTTGTGGTATAGTATTGTGAGGTTAAGCTGATAAACATCATGGTTGTCTACATAACGGAATCACTGTTAATGGTATCACAAGACCAAATAGATGGTAGAGCTTCTTCAGAAGAGTTTTTTTACAACAAATTCTCCAGCACAGGAAAGTGCAATCTTACCTTTCCAGTTATCATGGTATACATGTTCAAAACATCGGTGACAGTTGACTCAAAGTGTGTTGTGGCATCATAACTCTGTCGAAGATTAAGGAACTCAATTAGGGAGTATCCATGAAGGTATGGTGAAGCAATAGAAATCATAACTAGCATCATCAGCATTAAGAAAACAAAAAATACACTCACTGTTGAAATAAAGCAGTTGTCCAATGAAGGTTCATTAACTGGTTCGTATCTGTCATAAATATCAAAGAATATCTCATCAACAGGACCTAGGAGGTCAATTCCAGGCTTCAATTCAACCTCAGGATGATCAGTCTCTGCCTCCGTTGATACAAATGCAATGAATTTGCCCTTTGGAGCGACATTGTGAGTATAAGAACAACAGAAAAGGTACCTGCTCAACACAGAAGCATCACAAAAATTTAGCACTTATTGTTTCTTCAGCAAAGTCACAGTAATGAAATCTCCCCCCTTGGATAGACTATTCAATTTGGGATAAGGGTGTTAGAGAATAATATAAAACCATTGTTGAGGCTTCACCTAACAACGTAAGTTTTTGAATTGAATTGGTTTTTTGATATGGTGTCAGTGTCTTGATGACCAAACTGTCACGATTTCAATTCTCACCACCTCATTCTAACTAATTAAATTAATAAAACTAAGCATAAGGTAATGGTGAGTTTGTGCAAGTTTCAAGCCCTAAGAGTTTTCTCTTAAGAGGGTGTGTTAAAAAAGTAATATAAAATCATTTTTTAAGCTTCACCTAACAACTTAAACTTTTGGGTTGAATTGGTTCTTTGACAAAGGGAATCAACTACACCCCATGGATCTCCTTGCCCATTAGAGAGAAACTAAACTTTCCAAGATAGCCGAAAAATCATAAAAGAACATATCCATTTTAGAATTTTACCATGAAAAAAATCATAACCAATTTGTTGAAGAAAAAAATACATAAACCCGAAACAATCAATCACAAAAAATAAGAACACTAGCAATGCAGCAGACAAGAGACTTAACTATAATGTCCTATGAAAACAATTCTATCTCCCTAAATGAACCACCTTTAATTAATGGCCAACTGCCATGCTGTGTTTACATTACAAAACAAACACAACTCATGCTGGCTGATATTTGGTAACAGTAAAAACAGGTAATGTTGATATGTTAACAATTATAATCCTTCGACTTTTTAAGAAATAATATGGGATTGGAAATAAGAACATATCTAGAACTCACATGTCTGATCTGCGACCCAACTGCTTCTGTGGCAGGATAACCTGCACTGAATGAGATTCATCGGTGCTTGGTATTGGGTGGCTCATAATGGCAATTGCCCTTGCAACCTTCCCAACCTTCCTAACCTGTTCAAATGCATTCAACTTTCTGTAAATAATGAAACATTAAGTTTTTATCTTCAACGCGCGCGCGCGCGCACACACACACACACACACATATATATATATAGAGAGAGAGAGAGAGTCAGGCTTCATTGACTACTTATTTTGTCCTCCGTACCTTGTTGAGTAAGTAGGAAGGATCACAAACAACTTTCTTGCACTTGGCAGTTTCCCCTTCTGATGTGACACCAGCAACTTTGCCTTCCTCATCAAATTCTACCTGGAATTAGAGTGATATGCCACTTTCATATTATATTTCCACTCAACCACAACGATTATATGCACATGGAATTTTCTCAAGAGTATACAAGGTGATGCAAGGACACAAAATAGCATATCAAACTCAGAAACATAAATAAGTACCTTGCACTCAGGTTTATTTAACATGTATGTGCCTCCATAAACAGCACTAAGCCGTGCAAATGCCTGAACAGAATAACATATCCAAATAACATTGTCATTTCAGTTTATAACAAATCTAGTATGTTGAGACGGATGGTGAAAGAATTGAGGAGGGGTAGGCAGGGGGAGAAAGAGACCTGCGGGAGCTCTCCCAAACCATACAGAGGGTAAATATATGGTGATCCTCCTTGAAAACGAGCAAAAGACTCCGCATATAGCTATCACATAATCAGGAGGGGAATTTTCAAAAAAATGCGTAAAATAAAGAATTTCAAATGTAACAGATTCAAAATATTTGTAATGGAACTAAGCTATAGATTCTGAAAAATGATCACCTTCATCCTCATAACAGTATCCAGTGCAGGTTCATTGAGGTAGCGATCATCTCTATGTAGCGCCACTGCATGACCGATGAAGTCTATGGTATTGTCATCAAGACCAAATTTTCTGACAAAAAGTCAACTGTGTAATAAGAAACAAAAGTGCTCACCAAGTTTATTGCTGAATACAAATAGACTTTGCACTAATTCAAATAATCTCTTACGATATTACTCAAACCAAAATGAAACAACGGTGTTGAACAAAATATGAGGATCCATGAAAGCTACAGTGTGGTACTAGAAAAGCACGCATAAAGAGACACGTGTGACATATAAGCCTGGAGAGGGGGCATACGCAATCAGTTCTCTGGTAGTCACTCTCGTCAAGTCCATTCCCTCGTGTGTTTTAGGATCACTTTCTTCATAGTTATGGACATATATGAAAAGCTTCCGAGCACGGCGCTTTTCAAAAATACCCATCAGAGGAGATTTGAGTGCCTCCATGTCAGTTGCAGGCACCTTGTGAACCTATTGCAATAGTTAATACCGATGGCTTTGAGTAAAAAATATATCATAACAGAAAGTAAAGTGAATAATCAACCTCGACTGAGCATACCTTTCCCTTGTTGAGGACAAAGCTGCCATCCACTGCTTTGAAGTACAGATATTTGGTAACATTTGTGTGAATGAGGACACGTACAAGATTGCCATTTGCCATCATAAACTAGCCATAAAGAGAAACGTCGACGAATGAATAGAGATTTAAAAAATGACCAACTCAAAAAATTGAATAACTGGTCAAATAACACGAAGAAGAAGCAAGGTGGGAAATACACCTTAGGAATCATGTCAACATTATAATCCCTACTTGAGCCCAGATGTGCTGGAGGCTTATCGTTTCCCCTGAACCTCTTCCAGAGCTGTAAATAAATTAAATTAAATTCAAAATCAACTACTCACAACAGTAGTAGAAAAACGGTGAATGATAAACAAAGACAGATCTTGAATGGTAAATAGGACCTGAATGAGGTTAAGGGAAGCAGATTCTCCTCCATAGTAGTCATTCCTATCCATATGCAGGACCTGGCTCACAAAGACAAAACTCTTACAAGTGCACAAAATCCAATACGATCCAAATAAATCAGAATGAATGTCAAGAGGAGAGCACAAAGATAATATGCAGTTACTTGCATTAATTCCATGCAAAAAGATCCATTACTAAACGTGCACCTCAAAAGTCAAGGCAAGGATGATCATAATTGAGGTGAAACACAAAACCCAATAAGCAAGTGACAAGCAATTCAATGAAAACCCATTTAAAAACTTCCCATAAGAAACTAATGAACCAGGAATCAATCTATTTATTTTCGAAAAGATCCATAAAGTTTGCATTTTTTTAATCAATCAATAAATAGCTCCAGTAAAGCAAAAGTCTTTGCGAATCGGTAAATGATCATCAAACGTAAGCAGTTAGCTTGATCTGTGTGAGAAAAACAAAACCCTACTCTAAAAGGGATAGGAGTGTTGAAAAATGAAACGATACAGATGCATCAGATACCAAATTGGGAAGAAGAGAAGAAAAATGGAAAAAAGAAAGACCTTGAGGCCATCAACGGAGAGAAGACCACTGAGGATGCATTCCTTGAGACCAGTACCCAATACTATCACATCATACTCTTCATCCATGATTCAGAAGATCGACACGATGTTTTCTTTCGTGGTGGGGGTTGGGTTTAGAGTTAAAGGTTACAGGAGAAGAAGAAATAAGAATGGCAAGACAGCTGCTGAGGTAATGACTTTGTTTAATGTTTTACGTACTGATTAATTAACAAATAAAACCTGAAGGCAAAGCAAAACAGAGATGCTTTGTTTCTTAGTCCAGGAAACCTTCCTTGCAATGCGAGCCCTTCTGATTTTATGAAGGCAAGGTCATACCTATCTATGGCTTTGTGAGTTACTTCAATGACATGTTCGATTTTAAGCTTAGTTTGGTTCGGGTTTGTTTCTGACTTTGTTTAAGAAGTTGATTTGGTTAACAGATATAACTAAATCTAATGAATTTTTTTTAAAAAAATAAATAATAATTATATTAATATATCTAAAAATCTAAAAATAAATAAAAAATAAAAAATTTAAATTTTTAAAAAAATATGTTTATAACACAAATGAAAAAACAAGTATTTAGAGCTGATATTGTGGTTATAATTATTTTTAAAATGATTAACACTTTGAAAATTATGAAAATAATACTTTTTATTTTGTAAAATTTATTTTTAATATTAAAAAGTTAAAACGATTTAAAAATATTAAAAAATTAATTTAAAATAAAAAAATAAAATTCTTTAAAAACAACGAAAATAGTTGAGGTTGAGAAACATTTTGTATCAATTTTCATCCGCCCCAAAAACATCTATGTTCATGACTCACATCCAATTTGGTTTTATTGAAACCCTAAAACCAAAACAAAAAAATCAATCCTCTTTTTCCTTTGAAGCCTTCAAGGAAGGACATGAGTATTAAATATGTTTTAGTCACTTATTTAAAACAATGTGCAATTCTTGGAAAGAAATAAGTAGACACAATAAATAGAAAGTTGAATTTAGTTAAGCTAATTAGCTATTTGACATGCATTTCACTACAAGTAAATAATTTTTTTTTTCACTATAAGTAACTGTATCATAATGATTCTCTTAACTGATAAATGTAAAAAAGTGAATTATGCAAAAAAAAAAATATATATATATATATATATATCAATAAAATAAGATAGAGCTGCTTATGGCAAAGTATTTTTTTAAAAAAAAAATAACCGTTCCAATAAAAGATAGATGAGTGAGATATTAAACCCCAACTTTTCTCTTTGATGCGCATATTTTTTTTTTTATCTTAAAGGTCAATGTTTCTTACCAAGAATAAATAACTTTGATTTTTAAGAATAAAGTTAATTTATATAAACATAAAAAACAAATAATAGATGAATTAAGATAATTTCTTTGAAATATTAAATACATATAAAATAATGAAAAGAACAATCTATATTTAACAAAAAAAATAAATAAACAAGCTAAAAAAATCCAAATATAAGATATTTTAATTTAAATATAAATTAAAACATTATTTCAAAAAACATATATTACAAAAAGAAATCAATTAAAAAAACAAAATTATATATATATATATATATATATATATATATATATATATATATATATATATATTTCAAGTGTAAAGTGTCATTCACTCCATTAATAAAGAACGGGTTGTAAGTATAGAATGATAAATATTTCAAATGTTAATAATTTTTTATCAAGAAAAAAATTTTAAAGAAAAAAAAGAAAACTTTACTAAAAGATAAATTATAGAAAAATAAAAATAAAAACAAAAACAAAAAGAATAGTTATAAATAAGTTAGGTATAAAGTAATAAATATGTAAAATGTAAAGGAAAAAATAGATAGAAAAGGCAAATCAATTTTTTTTTCACAAAGAAAATCCAAAAATTACAATTTTATTATCGCTACAATTCAAATAATAGTAGACAAAAAATAAAAATATTACAAAATTACAATTTCTACTGTAATTTACCATTTCCTTTTACTTTTAGTATATTGTATAATATATAATTCCTTGTGTTACATTTAAATTACACAATATACTAAAAGGATTTAGTGCTATTTTTTTTGTTTATCTAGACTTAGAGCACTGTGAATTGAAGTAATGTAATGACAACCCAGCCATTACCACAAAGAGTTGCAAGGACAACGAGGGAGGGGTGGAGTTGTTTTTTTACTGGGATGCATTTGGCATTAAAGAGATGCTTTATGAGAAGATGGTCGCTTCAAGTTTTGGTGGGATTGCCCTAGGCGTCAGTCGGGCTCGTGCCCCCACGTGAGGACACCTACCACCTGAGCTGACCTGCCTTTGAGTTGGGCTAAAAAAGCATCACGCGACACTAGGGCTGGCTTGCCTTTGCCCTAGCCTAAGCTAGGCCCGCTCCCCTACGCGAGGACACCTTGTGCAAGGCTGCCTTGCCCAGGCCATACAACTGGACTCACGCACCATATAGCGAGACCTGGCGCTTGGGTTGCCCTGCCCATGCGTTGGGGTCACAAATAATAATATTTTTTAGTATTAATACTTTCAATGATAATAAAAATACTAATCTTTGTACCACAAATAATAATATTTTTGTTATTAATACTTTGAACTACAATGAAAATAAAATATTACTACTTTTAATTATAATAAAAATAAAAATATTTGTACTGCAAATAATAATATTTTTGATATTAATACTTTGAACTATAATAGAAATAGTAATATTTATAAAATAAATAATAGCATTTTTAATATTAATACCTTTAATTATAATAAAAATAATAATATTTATGGACAAATAATAATAATAATAGTCATAGTATTTTTATATGTTATTATATGTTAACAACCTAGATATATCATGCACTGTTACAATTAAAGAGTGCTGAAAAAACCATAGTAATATTTTTCTTAGTTTGCAAAGTTTGCTGGCTTGGTCTAATTATTTCTGTAACCCTTGTTTTAAAAGAGAAACTTGTTGAATGTGTTAATTAGGAAATGTTCTTAAGAATAATGTTTGGGAACTAGCTCCTGATGTTTTATTTTATTTTTGTTCTTCATTGTATTATATTACATCAAACAAAACACAAGATTCTCAATCTAATCCAAGCTTATCCATGATGAACTCGGAAACAAATGGCGTTGAATGTAGGAACAAGAATGAAAAGCCATGCATGGCCGTAAGAACAACCAGAAGTGGTGAAGAAGCAGTCATGGCATAGGCAAGCCAGCTTGCAAACAGCCGTCAACAACGGCGAAACGAGGCTGACACCATAAAGAATCAGGGAGTGGGAAATCAAGGTGCTGACGGGCTAGTGGATCAATATTTGTTTCCGACCATAATTTCATAACTTTAAATGCTGGAAGTCATCTTTTCTCAGACGACAATTCATGAAGTTGGGGATTTTCAAGCAGCTGTATTGAACTTCACAATTAGGAGAGTGCTCTGTATATTTTGGATTGCCTTTTCATACCTGAGTTTCTCTTGAATCCATTGAGACAATTTAAAGCTTGATTTCTTTCCTTTTCTTTATCTCTTACTGGCTAATTTTAAGTGAGGTTCAATTGTCGGGAGTCAATTAAGTAATACTTTAAAAGGCATTACTGTAGTTTTTTCATGCTTTTTATTTTTATTCACCTATATATTATTAAGTAATATTTTAAAATATATGGGAGAATCACTATAACTTTCCAACGCTTTTTATTTTCATTCATTTATATATTCTAATAATAATAATAATTATTATATTATATTATAATTATAATTATAAACTGCTCATTTTTTTTCCGTTCTTTTTCCTTTTTTTAATGCTTTTATGGCTTTTTTTTCTTCGTGTCTTTTTTTTTAATGAATTTTTTTTGTTTAATTTAGTTTGTTAATATTAAATTTTATTTTATTTAGTTATCAGACTTTTATGACACGAATCCTGAGTTTAACGGGTTAACCTGGTTTGACGAGTTAACCCGAATTTTTTTTTTCCTCTTTTTAATTAATTTTTTTGTTTAGTTTAGTTTGTTAATGTTAAATTTCTTTCTATTTAATTATCAGACTTTCATGACACGTTTCACGGGCTTGACAGGTTAACCTAGTTAACCTGTCAATTTTTTTTTCTATTTAGTTATCAAACTTTCATGACGCGAATCTCAGATTTGACGAATTAACCTGGTTTAAAGGGTTAACCTAGTTAATTCAGATTTTTTTCTTTTTCTTTTTCTTCATTAGTTTTTTCTTCCTGTTAGTTTTTTTCTTTTTAATTAATCTATTTAATTATCATACTTTTATAACACGACCTTGCAGTTAGACCCACATCCAAGGCTCTTGGGTCCGCTGTTGCAACCAGACTCAATTAAACTTGAGTCATGTAAGTTTAATATTATTATTAATATTATAAATATTACTCTTAGGTCAAGCGTTGCAGTTAGACCAAAGACTTTTGGGTATATCTTTGCTGAAAGACCTAACACTCTTAAATTTTAGCATTTTTTGATGTTTTTTATGCAAGGAAAAAAAATAACCCGTGACGTATGCCTTTGTTTTTTTTCCTTTTTCTTTTTAAGCTTTTTACTATGGACTGCACAGTGCAGTCCACAGTGAAAAAGCTGATGCTTTTAGTTTTTTTTGTCTTTTTTTCTTTTTTAATTTATTTTTTTAATATTAAATTTTTTCTGTTTAATTATCAGACTTTCATGACATGAATCCCAGGTTTGACGGGTTAACCCAGTTGATGCAATTTTTTTATTAGTTTTTTTCTTCCTGTAGGTTTTTTCTCTTTGCTTTTTTCTTTTTAATTAATTTTTTTTACTTATATAATAATAATAATAATAATAATAATAATAATAATTATTATTATTATTATTATAACATATACTAAAAATGTTTAGTGTTTCACTGTGCTGAGCTTTCTTTTTTTTCTTTTTAATTTTTTTTTGTTTTTTTCCTGTTTTTATTTAAATCCTTTTCTCTTTAGCTATCACACTTTCATGACACGAATCCAAGATGTGACGAGTTAACCTGATTTAGTGGGTTAACCCAGTTGATTCAGATTGTTTTTCTTTTTCCTCATTATTTTTGTTCTTCCGATTTCATCTTTTTATATTGTATGCAGTTCACAGTGAAAAAACTAATGTCTTTATTTTTATTTATTTTTGCTTTTTTTTTCTTTTTATGCCTTTCAGGGTGGATTGCACAGTGCAGTCCACGGTGAAAAGGCTGATGCCTTCTTTATTTTCTTTTTAATTAATTTTTTATTTAGTTTGTTAATATTAAATTTTTTTCTATTTAGTTATCAGACTTTCATGACACGGATCTCAGGTTTGACGGGTTAATCCAGTTAATTCAGATTTTTTTTCTTCATTAGTTTTTTTCTTCCTGTTGGTTTTTTTATTTAATTAATCTATTTAATTATCATATTTTTATAACACGACCTTGCAGTCAGACCCACATCTAAGACTATTAGGTCTAATATTGCAGCTAAACTCATTTAAACTTGGGTTATGCAAGTTCAATGTTATTATTAATATTATAAATATTACTCTTAAGTTAAACGTTGTAATTAAACCCAAAACCCTTGTATATAACTTTGTAAAAAAATCTAACATATTTAAATTTTAATATTTTTTATATAAAAAAATTAACCTGTGATACCGCACGTAACTAGTCAATCACCTAAACGAACAAGCAAATACCTTAGATGATACACACACACACACACACATATATATATATATATAGAGTACAAATGGAGAAAAGGGTGTGTGTTAGTTGCGAGATCTCATTTATTGAAGCATTTTGTGGTGTAAATAAACAATGGAATGGTGCTTCTGCTCATGCGAGATGAGAAGCCAAGAAGAGACGAAAGGACAAAAGAGAAGGAAGGAGATAATCAGGGGGAGGGGGAGAGAGAGAGTGTAATGATTGTAGTGGGGGGGTGTTGTAAGCATGGGCCCCACACCCTTTTCTTTTCTTCATTTGTGGTGGTGACTCTCATTTTCAGGAGCCATTCATCCTCATTGTAATTTTAAAATATTCCTTTTCCTACTCTGATTAATTAATTAATTAATTCCTCCTCCTTTGTGGTGCTGGCTCTCATTCCCCTCATTGTAATTTTAAAATATCCATCAGGGTGATTGATTAATTCATCCTGATGTCTATAGTATCTCTTTAATTTATTATTATTAATACATAAAAACCATTGAAAATTATTCAAAAATATTAATTTGATGCTTTTAAATTGAAATACATTAAAAAGAAATAAACTTTCACTCTTCCAAACACTTTATTTGATAAAACTTGATTGATCTAGTGGAGAATTAATTCATTTTTGTTTATGTAGACAAACTCACACAGCGCATCTTGAAAATGAAATAACTATGATTAAAAATATTAAACAACAGAAAAAGACAAAGCTTTTCTTTCTCTAGTTTTTGGTCTGGTTTGGTGTCCAAAGAAATTAAATGTAAAAAAAAAAACCCAAAAACAATCTCTCTCCCTACCGCTAGTAATTAAAATACCACAGGCAGAAAAAAGTTTTTCTCTTCCCCCTTTTCTCTCTCTCTCGCACAAAAAACATCTCTCAATTTAGAACCCAGGCTTGGTATCTTCACAATCTCTCTCTCTTGCTCTCTTTTATTTTATTTTATTTTATTTACACCATCACTGCTTCTCATTCCCTTTATATTTCCTCTATTTTCTTAATTTTTTGAGCTTTTATTTGTTGTTTATTGAAAAAGATAGTAACTTGTTTGTTGATTGCTTATTGATACAAATGGGTTTTCTGTTTTAGGGTCTGGTTGTGGATCCTTGATGATGCTGATTCAAGACGGAGGAGGGGTTTCTGCTTTTCAGTTTTTTTTTATCTATATTCTTTTCTAGTTATGGAAACTGTGTCTATCCTTTTTGAAGTTATATAATCAGTGGGTTTGCTCCTTTTGATCGTTTCGGTACTTCAGCTATTAGATTCAAGTTGTTCAAGGAGGCCCAGATACTCTTTTTTTCTTCTTCTTCCTGAAAAGCTAATTTATAATTACGGGGCTTAATCTTTTTGCTCCTTATTTTGATTGAATGGAGCCATCTGGAGAAGATGATTGAATGTAATCTATCATTTGTTTTGATGGAATTGGGATTTTGAAGAAGGAGAAGCCACTTCATTTCTGACTAGGTTTTTCAATATTTTCTGTACTTTTCTTACTTAAAAGTATTTATGATCGCATTGTTAAGGATATTTGAGTGTTTGCCTGATTGGGATTTGTCTTTTAATTTTTTTTTTAGTTTGCTGGCGTGGTGGTTGTATAGTGGAAAGTATGGAAAAGGAGACAGCGTTGGTGGAGGGGACTGATATGCATCTGGAGGATGTGTTTAACCCCGAAGAGTCATTTACTGTGGAAATGGAAACCGAAGAGAATGAAATTGGAAGTCCAAAGAGTGAAATTCAATGTTTCTCATCGGAAATGGGCGAGGGAAGTAATGTTGTATTTTCAAGAGAAGCACCCCATATCAGTACAGAGTCAAGAGTATCAGGTGTTTGTAGTTGTAGTGCGACAAAAATCAAGCCACATGTGGTTGCAATGGAGTCTGAGATTGGCGACAAGGAGAATTTTGGACAGGAGAAGAAACTCAGTAGGCAAGATAGGATTGAGTTGGGCCGGATGTTTCAGAGTGCAGTGAGTTGCCATGACTGGGAGCCTGCTGAGAGTTTGATATTGTTGGCTGATCCACAGACCCTTAATGATGCCTTGTGCATCACACTGGACTCTATCTGGTTTTTGAGCACACAGCAAGAGCTTGACGGGATAACCAGTTTGATTAAGAAGATTATTGCCAATGGTGCTTATGACTTTACTAGAGCTGCTCTTAGAACTTCTTTTCTTGCTTCATGTGTTTCGGCCTGCCAGAGCCAAACGATGCATCTTGAAGACACAGTAAATGTGATGGCCCAAAGGTATACTTGCGGAAAAAATAAAATAGCCGCATATTTTTCTTAGTTTATGGAACAATCAGTGTTTTCCTTTTCATTTCTTTGGACAGAATATATGTCGTATGTGTTTATATTAGTGTGTATACGTATACCTATGTGTTAGACATGCTAATCTATATATATATATATATATATGTATATATATATATATATATATATGCATTTGCATGTATGAGCTTGTGTATATGTTGTAGCTTATATTATTGCATTCATCATATGTTTGGTGTTGGGGGTCATTTTTCAAAACTTGTATTCTCTATTCTAGGGTTCTAGCATCCTTGTATTATGGTATTTGATTGGCCTACTGTGTTACGAGGTTCTTCTGTAATTTCTTTTACTGATTTCTGCTGGGTTGATTTCGCAGTTCTTTCTAGTGTGTACAATGGTTAATCTTATAAGCCCACTTATAATATTTTGGGCACTTGGTATCTTTTTTGTGCTTGCATATTCTGAAGCATTCTTCTTGATGATGAAGGATCATTCAATGTTTTGTATATTGACATGGGACAATCTTAAATTATATCTCGTAATCCACTGTTCTTGATGAATCTGTAAAATAAGAAATTGATTTAGGTTGTGTTTTGCTGTCAATAACTTTTATATTTTGCCATCATTTGTGTTTGATCTATTATTCTTTATTTCTTTGTCCCTTCACCCTCCCTACCCCTGACACCTTTTGGTCCTTGATGTATTTATCCGGCAACCTTAATCTACCCATCGGTCTTATGCATTAAATAAAATGCTGAGAGGTTGTATCAATTTCAGTTCTATATGCGAAGGGGAAATTTACTTTGTTTCTTCATATAGTTTGTTTAGAATGCGCTTCACAAATATTCTCTATATTTTCTGTTCCTATACGGATTTAATATTAATGAAATAAGATTTTTTTTATTGCATTCTGTCTGTCCACGTGGATGGGGATGCACATGAAATGGCTGGATTCTGATGTGATTTTCAATTCTGTTTTATAAATGGCAAAGTCTTTGGCGAAAATATTGTACCTTTCATGTAGCCTTCACTAAGTGAATGAATCGTGTATCTTTAGATTTCAGGTTGTAGCTTCTGCTCAGTGTGCTTAATTTCTGAGACAATATAATAACAGTCTTTTTATAAATTAGCTATGACAAACCATATGCGCACAATGAAAAGTTTTGTCCCCTCTTTTGCTTTTATTTGTAAATTAAAAAACCAAAACTTCAGCCACAACAATTTTTTTGATAACATGGGTAGCGAAAGCCTTTGTTTTTTTAGCATCTTGTTGACTTGCATTCTTTGTTTTACTTTCACGTTTTGTTCAGATTGAAGGAGCGACTTAAGGAGTGCAATGGAGATGAGATCTTGAAGGCAGAAGCCAGTGCCAAGGTTCAAAAGTTTACTGAGTGGGCTCTGAAATGTATTGGCTTCCATTCTCGCTGCCAGGCGAATAGAGACCGGGTGATTCAAAGCTCAATTGCTGAGATTCAACTTCAATTGTCTGCATTCAAGACGTTTCTTGATCTCGCTGGCAATCAACTCACAGGGAAGGATTTCACAGAAGCCTTTGATGCAGCCTGTTTTCCGCTTACTTTATTCTCCACTTCATTCGATCCTGGCTGGGCATCTGGGATATCAGCAGCTGCAATCCAAGGGTTGCTTGGTATGTTGGTTGAAGGGGGTGCAGACAATGTTAACCAGTGTTTCCTTGAAGCCTCTCGCTTTGGAAGTACAGAACTTGTGCGCATTCTGTTACAGGTGAATTAGTCACACACATGTGACTTGTTCTTTCTGCACTGTTCTGTTTATGTTCACCAAGTATTTTGAAAGGTTGTGGTTTTAATTTTCCTCGGAAGAAGAATCTTTCTATTTTAATTAGAGAGCAAGAGATACAGTTAGAATCTTATCAATGATCTTAGCAATTCTTTAGGTATTTTTAGGGTGAATTTCTTTTCTTTCTTCTCTTCATATGATACTCATAAATGAATTTGGCTTTGGTTGTGCAAAACTGCAAATAGTTTCCACATATGGTAGTAAAGAAGGAAATAAATGTTGTGGTGAATCTTTATTAGTAAGCGAAAATTCCAGATAAATCGTCGTCTTTTATATTTGTGAAAGATATACTTTTGTTTTTTGGTTTGTTCTGATGCCTTTACCTTGTCTTTTTTCCTCTGCACCACCCTGCAGAACTGATTATCTTCTAAAGCATGGCTGCAATGTCTATTTCCATGTGCACACATGTCCCTGTTTGTGTCACAGAGAGAGAGAGAGAGAGAGAGAGAGAGAGAGAGAGAGAGAAATGTCTTGGGAATTTAATATCATTTTAAGTATGCTTACCTGACTTATTTGTTTGAATTTTTTTCATGTCAAATATGGGATCTGTCTGTTTAGATTGCCCATTGGAACAGCTTGGATGTCGATGTTGATCTGGCCCTAGGTTTTGCTTCTCACTACTGCAAAATTGGTACAATGGAATGTCTAGTGGAAGAGGGCAATGCCATAGCTTTCTTGGGCCCTTTAATGAGAGCAGCTGAAAGGGGTTGCATGCAGGTTGTTCAGTGGTTTGTGAAAAGGGGTTGCCGTGACATGGAACTCTGCCTTGCTCTCACTGCTGCGACTTCTAGTAGCCAAGTTGATGTTGCTGGATATCTCCTCCCTCACGTTCCTCATCATGTTCTTGCTGCCCTCAGCATAGAAATTCTCAAGGCTGCTGGGGAGCGAAGTGGCGGGTCACTTGATGGCGTGGCATTTCTGTTACGTTCTGATTTCTTGGGTGATCCTACTGCTACTTATGCTGTTGCTGACAGCATTGCTCGGTCTGATGATGAGTCTGTCGCCCCTGAGCTCAGGGCTTTTCTTCGAGAGCACTGGTCAGAGGCAGCATACTTGGATGGATTAAAGCAAGGACAAGAACATTACATGAATCTTGTGAGGATTTTGAATTGGGGTGGATCGCCTATATCCTTAAGGGATCTGCCAGGCCCTTTAAGAGTGGCAGTTGCTTATCTGCCATTGTTCAGGGAGTGTGTAGCAACTGGTGGTTGTTTACTTTCACAAAAGCAAAGGGGTCAGCTTGTTGAAGCTGTTAGAAAACTTGGGGGTGGGTCCTTAGAAGATGTGAGCCAAGGAAAAGAACTCTTGGCTGTTTTGGAACATTACCTTCCTCCTTTTTTGGTTCATACCCGCAGCGTGGCCTAGAAGATCTTGTGTTGTGAATTTTGACTAGAGTTTTCCCCGCCATATCTCATAGACAATAAACATTTCAACTGTGGTTAGGGTGACAGATCTCATAAGGTTGTCAATTTTCCGTCCATAATGTGGCTGGCTAAAGTATTAGTTCTCTCTGGAATCATTATATCATTATTATATCAATCATGTGCATGTTTAACTATTATGTGCAAGACAGAGAGCAACTATGACACAAAGGGTTGATTTATCATATATACATATATAACGAGAATGTATATTAGCTGATAGTTGCCCCTATTTATTTTCCTTGCACTTTGTCTTTGATTTGGTCGGTATGTGGGATCCTCTCTCCCCTCTCCCCCTCTTCTTCTATTTGTGGTTGAATTGACAGGTTTCGAAGAAGGGAGAAAAGTTTTATTTGTTGGCTGCTTCCTGTTCATAAGATGGGTGGCTTGCCTGGTGGTTGGTGGTTGGAAATATAGACAAAGACATCAAAGTAGGGTATGCAAATGAAGGTGAGCCTGACCCGAGAGCGTGGTCTAAAACAATGATGTTTCACATGGCATTTGACCAGCAGCCATTGAATCTAATATGTGATGAATCGTCGGATGGTCATGGACCTCACCTGTGAAACTATTCTCGGGGATGATGGGATGGCTGGCTATGAAATCTGTCCATCATGTTGTAATTATAATATAGTCATTTGCAAATGCCTAAAAACCTGGTGCATCTAATAGGGGTCAGATCTCGACTTGTTCTCATTCCCTCTTGGTGAAAAGGGTTGCCACCACTTGAGGTTAGATCAGTGTAAAATATATTATTATTATTATTATTATTATTATTATTATTATTATTATTTAAACCAAACCATAAGGTCAAACAATGCAAGTGACCAAATCATGGTTCATAACATGCTATTGCCTCATGTCCATCATCATGTTTCTCTCTCAAATTCTTGCCAATACATAGCACTTTTCACTATGCCATACATTAAAAAAGAAAAAGGACAGGACAAAAATGTTGTTATCAACACATTAATCTATTTATAATAAACTTCCTAAGTAGGATTTTGCTTTGGAAGTTTGTTTCTCTTTCTACAAGACTATCTTGGTTGGAACATTCGCATTCTTCACGTATGTAAACATCAGCAATGCAGCTTTAATTTGAAAAAATAAGGGTAGAATCTTCAAGTTAGGCCACACTGGGATCCCTTGCATTGTGCTCTCCAAGCATTCTAAATAAACTATTAAGGCAACTTGAGGCTGTACCCCATCACCAACATTGCCGATGACGAAGTATAAACAACAGGAGGGAAACCAGAAGAGCTGGAATCCCTGACAGAAGTTGATTTATTGCAACAATAGCAGCATCCCCCTGCATATAAATAACTCTATTTCTGTGCCCTAAGCATAAGATTACCTGAAAAATCTAATTAACGATGAAAAAATGCCACAGATCACGTGTTAGAAATAGCTCAAGACTAAGAAATAAAAGAACTGATCTTCTGTTTTTAACATTTCAGGAAAGTTACAAAAATTGTACGAAGAGACAAAGGTGCACACATTTTCTTGAAACACCATTTACATACATGTATAAGTTATGTCCCTTGCATTAGAAGGCATGAAAGCCAAGAACATGAGCAACACTAAGATGCCTATTGGTAGCAGAAGTAACATGAAAGGCGGTGGAGGCAACGGCGGTAGTACCAAGGGAAGAATCAACAAAGATGCAGTAAGACATACGAGCAAAAGCAATGATACCAAGCTGAAATGGCTTGCAGTCAACAACCTTCTGCTACTTCCTTGCGAGAGAGATCGATTATACTCCATTTTCCTTTTCTCTACTCTTGTATTAGGAGGGGGAGCAAGGGGATTATTAGTAGTGATCTTTCTTGCTCTCACATCCATAATGCTGCTAGAACAACGGTCTTGCAGATTGATTCTACTTCTTGGCACTCTTGTTTCTGATTCAGAATGTTCGAAACTCATTTTAACTTCCAAAATTCCCAGCCCCAGATAAGATTATTTTCTTTCAAGTACAGAGTTAATTTCAATATGCCACAGAGCAGATCTCCAGCTTCAGTTTCTTGCAGTAGATCAATGGACAATCAATTATTTTCAAACCAGAAGAATCACTTTCCGTGATTAAGCTTTGATTCCAATTACTAAATGCAGTTAACAGCCTTAATGCAGCAACAATAAACGTCGATACTATCAATGATCCACACCTCAGCCAAGCTTGTAAATTTGCGGGATTCACCACCAGCTAGCAGCTTCTTATCCTTGAAGATAATTCACAAATCCAGCACCCCAAAAACTCTAATGCCTCTTGGATCTCATTGCGGATAGATAGTGCTTTGACTGCTAGAAACTAATGTGTATCAGATTCAACCAATCTACAACAACAATCTAACTTAAATTCTTTCAACCATGATTGCCTATGTGTATGAAGTATGAACTATGAACAATTTGTCTGTCCTCCTGCTTCTGGAGAATTGATCAAGTGCCTTGAAATTTAGTACCAATTAAGAAACGTCGTCCCCAATAACCCAACTGGATTCCAAACAAAAACCGAGAAAAGATTCAATCAGTTTCAAGAAATTCATCATCTTTAACCAAGATTCTATTAACCAGAAGCCAACATACACATCAATCCAAAAAAAAAAAAAGATATAAATTTCAGAAAGATTCAATATATGTGCTGCATAGATCTCATCTTCTCCTCTTCTTTACAAGATTACATGTTCAAAGGCTAACATGATTTAATTAAGAAGTGCTACTCATGTTAAACATAGATAGCAATAAAAAAAGAAAAGAAAAAGAAACTTGGGTCATCATAAAGATTGTTTTTGAAATAGACACTGTTCAATTCAAGAAACTCATTAAAGCTAGCTTACGATGAGTTATAAAAAGAAAGAAAAGAATAGTGAAACATCATGAAAGATGAATTCAAAAGAGAGGGGTAGACAAGGTAGTAACCTGTGATGCTGATAGAAATGCTTTGGTTTCTGATGGTGGAGGTTGAGGTGGAGGTTGAGGCGGTGGTGATAAGAGTAATGAGAGAATCCCCTAACAAGGCAACAAGAAAGATAGAATGCACAAACATAAACTTTTAGCATCTCCCTCTCTATTTCTTTCCTTGATGGTGCAAGTTTTTTTTGTTGCTAAGATAGAAGGAGAGGGATCTCTTTCTCTTTTAAGAAAAACGGATGGATGGATGGATGGAAAGGAAGGTATGGGGAAGGTGAAAAGAAAGAGGATGAATTCCGTGATGGCATTTGGCTTCTTGCACTGTATTTGTATCATTATTAGCAGCACAGTAGCAATATTTTGATTATTATTCACATTCACGCAACATATTTGTCAGAGAGGGAGGAGAGAGAGAGTATGGGTTGGGTTCAGTGAATTCCCTTATTCAAGTGGGGTTTTGCTGACATGCAAGTTGCTGATTTTGGAAAAGTATGGCTATGTGTCTCCCAAGGTTCACCACCCCTGGACTCTTCTCTAGAAAGTGGTGATGGCATTACATGTTACAGCGTCTCTCTCTCTCCAGATAAGAAAAGTCCCAAGCTTCTTTTATTTCTTGTGATCCACATTAGGGTCTGAAATGGAAGGAGTCTTGTTCTAAAATCATACGACTGCCCATCTCTCTCTCTCATCTCATGCCATCGTATCTTTCTCACTTCCTTTGCTGCCATGTCAAATGGGTCCGCTCTTGGCCCCCAATTGAATTCCCCTAGCCATGGCATGTGTTCATCCATCATTAATTAAAGCCTAGCCATCTATTAATCTCATCAAGCAACATCCTCCTGATTAATTAAAACAAAGCTTCTTACTGCTACAAATGCTTGGATTTCGATTGGTGAATATTTTATTAGGAGCACAAGACATTGATTAGATAGTTCGTGTGCTCAGCAAACCAAGTTTAATTAGGTGATAAGAGGGTGTTTGAAATTGGATTTGAATGCTTTTTAAAAACGAGTTTGACATATTGTTTTTAGTATTTAATCTTCTATATTTACCATTTAAAAAAAAAACACCAATTAAATATTAGCAGCAACGTTTAGTTTAGGGTTTTTGGAAGCCCATGATGGCTTGCTGTATAAAATCTTAGAAGAAGTCGAGTACTGGACCAAAAGAAATGGTCAAGATGTGATCATCAAGCGTGACAAAAGAAAGGAGATGCTGTGGTTTAGATAGAAGAACATATGCCAGTATCCATGTGGAACACTCCAAATCTTCTCCAATTCAATGTATCCACACCCACCCCCCCCCCTGTACGTACCAACTTGCGTATCCCTTCCTCGTACAAACACCCTTTTTAATTTGTTTTTCATATTTTAGAATTGGCTATAGGCTACAGGCCATGGCCCCTTCATTCTTTACCACCAGGCATTGCTCTGTGACAATATTAGAATTGAAAATTCATGAATGTCTGGGAGGAACGGATACTGTCTGCAAGTTATTCTAATTTTAAGTTCATGCATTCAAAGGATCAGAGCATGGATGGAATCCCTTTTTATTTCTTTCTTCTCCCTAGCTCCTTTTTAGCCATTTATATATAATCACTCCCATGTATTGTAAAGAAGGGGCAGACAGATTCCCAAGGGTATATGGAGCTGGTTTGGTCAAAGACAAATTGGAAAGAGAATTGTGTAAATTAATGAACTTGAAAGAGGGATTTTCAATTTCAAGATTAATTGTAATGTACATTCAAACCCATTACTTAAGGTTTCATGAATAATTCAGAATCTTATTCATCAAACAATGAACTTAATTACAACGTCAATGTTCAATGAATATTGATTTGCAATGGCAAGTTCTTCAGGGGAGGGCATGGTGGGTTTGCTTATCTTACTAAAGCTCTCAATTATTCATGCATTAATTTGAACTGCATGTGTTTAAAAATATATATATATTTGAGTTGAAAAGCATTCAATTTGATATTTTATTTTAAATATTTTTAGATACGAAAACATCCACTGGCTAGGATTGCATCGCAGGTTCCACCACAGCAATAAACAATAACATGATCAGATGTTCTTTGCTGCGGTGCACCAGGAAGACTAAGAAACACTCGAAGAAAAGAAAAAAACAATTGCACAATATTATTCAATATCTTCATCGTCAAGAATGTAGTGATCGCTCGATCAAGAGATTCCGCAGTACCCTTCTATCCAGCTGAAAACCATTGTTTATCAACCGACCATATTTCAATGGATAGCCAAAATACATTGCATATATAGCATCATCATTTATTTTCTAACTACATACACAGTAGCTAGGATCCATTGATTAAGGTAAGGTGTCTAAATCTCCCTCATAAAAACAAAAAAGGTCCAAATTAAGCTCCTGTTCAGGAACCTAATCAAAAAATATTCTTGAAATTAATTGCGGTCTGATTTCGGTGTTTAGGATTGAAAACACCAAGTTGGTTCAACTACGTTGATTGAACACCAACCCCACCTCTCGATCGTTTCTGGTCAGTATCCATTCCCATGTAGCCAAACCAAACTCATCCACTTTTGGGCACAAATATTTTTCATCTCACAATAAAGGGTTATTATAATAATAATTATTATTATTATTATCTTTTGGATGTAGCATTCGGCACTTTTGTACAAAAACAGAGAGGAGAGGCTCGTGAATCTTGACATTGAATAACAAACCTCACACCTTGAACGAGCTAGTGACACACGTACGGTTTGCGAAGGGGGCTGCAAGGGGACCAGTGAAGCTCCATGGAAGCTTCCTTGGTGTAGCTGTTGAGCAAGCAAGAAAAGGGATGCCACACAAGTTCAAAAGTGGCTGCACTTGGACAGCTGTGCTTCTCCAACGACTAGCATGCACAGTGACATATTGCCATTGACTGAGCACCAGGAAATCTCGAAGATGTAAAGATTTAAGGGCCTTGTACTATGCATGCCTTGTGGACAAACAGGGCATCATCATCAGCGGGTGTTTTAATTAATTACTGCTAGGCACATAAAGCAGCCCAATGGTGCATGATATATAGTTATCACCACATATTCAACTCCTTGGAAAAAATAGACGCACCGCTTTCTGGTCATTTCTTCCGGCTATCAAACTCGTCAATCTTCTAAAAACCAACCTAATTCTTAAACAACATTACTTTTATTGGTGAGAAAAATAAAGAAAAAAAAAACTACAGTAACAATAAACGATCGCGTGTTTTTCTGTATAACAACATTATGCTACTTTTCTCACACATAACCATAAACGCATTTTAATCTATCTCAGATTAACTCGAACCAAAATTAAAAAAATTATATCATATTAATTCATTTTCAATTAAGAACACAAACACTCCTCCTCGACCACAGCACTCATGAATAATAAGAAATTGTGGCTCCAAATGGCATAATTTGGGCCAATATAAATGAAGTAGTGGAAGTCATGGACACCCGACGAGTGGAGTGGGCAAGCAAGGGTGGTTAGGGCCAGTATTGGTCCGAGTCGATTCACCGCATGCTGTCCCTGCACAGTGAAACCCATATCACTAGCGTAACATTTGACTTAAGAAATTGGGACCCAACCCAGCCTGCAGACCCATTTCATATGGCTCCTGCCTTGCCTGCTAGCAAGGAATGGCATTTTGGCAGGCCAGCCTAGCCTAGCCTAGCCTAGCAAATCACTTGTGAAATGTGTACGAGGGACATGATTTGACGTTCTCCTGTACGTACCCACCATGTTGCTTCTGCAATGCCCTCTCTCTCTCTCTCTCTCTCTGATTCCTTCAAACATCCCTCTCTGTTTGTTCACAGTTGGAACGTAGAAAATGATATGCTCCTAGCTGAGTCATGGCCATCTTTGGCAACTAACTAATCATCATCTTGAATATTTTTGTTAAACAAAGCACAATTCTTAAATTCTTAAAGCTCTAATTAAAAATTCGTGTTTAACAAAGCAAGTTTTAATTAAAGCGAAACACAAATTAAGATACGGGGCCTAGTAAAGGTCCAAATGGCCACACCATTCTTGTCTCTCACTTGATTTGTCTGGCATGCAACGGAGAGAGAAAAGAAACCAAGGCTAAGGTCCTACAAATTAATGAAATGCCACACCAACAGTGTCTCCAAAGAAAACACTGGTGTGCCCCATATCGACAAGTTTTTTCAAGGGACCCTCGCTTCTTCTGCTTTTGATCGCTGCATGATCTCACTTGAGGATTGCGAGCTTGCTTTTGACTGTCATGAGAGTTCAGACTAGCACTCAAGCTAGGTCTTCTTCCTGAACCAACCAGGCTATATTTAAATTGATGCTGATGGGAGCTACTTGGGAAACCCAGGAAGGGCGAGTTTGGCTGATATTACCTCGCCAAATTGCCTCTCTCTCTCTCTCTCTCTCTCTCTCTCTCTCTCTATATATATATATATATATATATATATATTCCCAAGAGTTGATCTATCAAGCGGCGGAGCAGAGTCGTCAATGGAGGGCTTAACTGTATCATCCAACCTTTGCAACCTGGTAGCCCAACCCAGTATGATATTATTACTTGCAAATTCTCTACTCTCGTTGTGGAGACTTGCCTTTCCTATTGAACGAGGTACACCTAATTAGCTATAAGACTCAAGGTGCGTTTGATGAACAGATGAGATTATGCATCTGGTGGACAGGGCGTGGCTGAACAGAACGGGACAAGGTTTTCTCATCGGAGATAATGTCCTAATCCATATGTCCCAGGATACTATTATCGACGTTAATATATTGTCCAATTCCACGTTCCAGAAGGGTAACCCTACAGTGCTCTGTTGTACAATGTACTAGAGCCCATAGGCAAGACAACATACGAGCTGGTCTTAACACAACGCCCACGATGCAACCAGGCAATAGATTTTTCTCTTCTTCGAGATCCCTTTACTAACAAGAAAAACAGATGCAAAACCATGAGCTGAGGCAAGGAAGCCCCCAGCTACCATCTGTTTTCCCAAAAACATTATATTATTATAATTATAATTATAATTAAAAAAACCTAGGCATCAGTGAAACACGGTTCATTAGAACAATATAGTTATGATTTTGCCATTCTCAAAAAAACTACCAAGGCTTGCAGATAGGGGTAAAGTACTTTTTTAAAAAAAATCCACATTCCGATATAGCCAACAATTACACACATACACAAATAGAGGCACTGATTTCCCTGTTTAAAGATATCAGAGAAGGTGCCCACATTGTGATACAGTCAACAACACAAATGCACCAATGGAGATGCTGATTTCCCTGCTTAAAGATTGCAGAGAAGTTGATACCTTCATTTCAATAACCTTCTGATGTATTATTGTACTGACTCTCTACCAGTAAGCGAACAACAGCTACTTGAAGAAACAACTTCCAGATGCTGTCTGTTTTTTATTCCTGCATACAAGTTAGGAAAAATTATTGACACGGTTTAGTGCAGGAAAAAACACAATATCATAACAGAATGTGCAACAGTAAACATGAAGAGTTGAAGGCACTTAATCCCACTATAGTACCTTGCGCATTGTCATGTTAGAAGTGGTCATACATTACCATTACTTAAAAACTAAAGGAATTCATTTGATGGTATGTTATGATTGTAGCAACTCAAGCAATTCTGCACGGTTGAGTAAACATACGCAATCCAATTATGTTAGAATAAGGTACACGATTAGGCCTCAGGAAAAGGTCATGACGTCATTGACTAGCAAGGCAGGAGAAGATGGAATAATTTACAGATGCAAATATACCGTGTCTCAACCAACATTTCATGCAGAGACCTTTAAAAGCCTTTGAAAATCAAATTAAAAAAATGTCGAGCCAGATTTTGAATCAAGCCAATAAAATGTCTGATATAACAGTACAGAAACAACAATTGGGTGGCCAAGGACATCAGCACATGGAAAAAGAATGATTAAACAAGTAATCTAACAATTAAAGTACCTCGTCGTCATCGTCATCATCACCACCATCTTCTTTGCTCTTCTTGAGGCGGGTTGTCCCACCCTCCTTGCTGATGGGCAACTTCATAGCTCCAAAAGGTGTGTCCACATTAATATGTCCTTTCATGGAGTAACCAGTGCCTTTTCCTCTAATCATGTCCCAGAGTGCGGAACCAAAATCCTTAGGCTTGAAGGTGATTGGAATATCGACATAATTTATACCATTTTTATCGAGTTTGGTAGATTCTGCCAGTTCTGCACCACCAATGCTCACATTGGACAGCCAAACCTCATAATCTAAAGAATTGAGGCCCAAGTCAAAATCATTCTTATTTTCCAGCTTCAAGTGAAGCACTGCCACAGTCTCTTCAAAGGAGAACCTCTCAAATTTAATTTTCTCAAGATCAATATCAGGCTTGTAAGGTACGGGGATCTCTCCAGTCTTCTCAAGTGGTAGAGTAAGCCTTCCAAAAATAGGCACATCTACAATGAAGTCAACCTTAATCCTGTAAGGAATTATACTCCCAGGCTTAATGTCATCATATGTATTTTTAATATCATCATAAACCAGATGAATTGGGATTTTGACGGTCTCCTCGCCATGTGCACGAATAGTTCCAGCATCTGGGATCAACCCCGAAATAAGTTTCCTTCCATCACTCTCGATCAAGTAGTTGATGTCAATGAGAGGGATCGGAACAGGATTTGGGTTTTTAATAAGCACATCAACAACAATCTCGGCTTTCTCAAGGTTGATTGTGGGGAAGTGAATTTCAGTAACATCTGCAGTTGGCTTCCCAAATCCAATTGCTCCCTCAATCTTTTCACCTATGTCTTGAATGAAGTCCTTCACCTTGTCAATAAATCCACCCTTCTCTTCATCTTTGTCATCCTCCTTGACATCTCTATCAACTATTTCTGGCTTGTCAGAAGAAGCCATACCTTAAAACGAGCAGCACATATTCCAAATGTTAAAGAGCGAAATAAGGACGAAGCAGTGCAATTAACCAGGAAAAGAAAGGAAAACAGAAACATATCACATAAGAGGGAATGAATAAAAAAGCAGATGAAGAGTGCTCATGATTCATGACTGGTAAGCTAAAGACGAATAACTGCAACACAATCCTCATTGTTTTGATATATGAAATGCAAAAGTCAATACGTCTCCCTTATGAAAGAAGCAAAAAAAAAAATGTTAAGCTTGTGGTGAAACTCTCAAACCACCACTGTTACGGGCTACTCAAAAACCAAGGAAAATCGAACTCCGTATTGTATGGGTGAAGTTTTGGAATGGTTAATGAAATACAGTTGAGTCAAAATCAGACACAACAGCACATTTATAGGTTCAAGACTCCGACAAATACAATGCTGTAAAGAAAGAAGAGGTAAATAACAGGAAATGACTCCCATTTTCTACAAGAAAATTGACAAAAAATTATTTCGTTTTAGTTTTCTTTTTTAAGAGAGAATCGTGGTGTGATCTGAAAAATAGATGAGAGTTTAGCAACTGTGGATAGAAAGATGTGTGTGCGTATGTATTAGAAAAATGGGATCAAATGTACGATCATAAAGCAATTGACTTGATTGATTATCATACCAATTAATCAAAAGAAAAAAGATTAACAGAGATGAGTTCTGCATTACATTAATAATGTATTAATAATATTCATAAATGAAGCAAAGTAGTAATTTTAAGATCTCCTAATTATTAATCGTATGAATTAGATCATCATGAGAAAAGATGATAACTATGGAAACCGAAGTCAGAAGTATCAGTGATTCAGAAACACAATGAACTGAGATTCAGATCTGATCTGTTTCTTTCAAGTGCAGATCAAAACAGTGAGATGATGGATATTTCAACAGAACAAAAAAAAATTCAATCTTTGCATGGATCAAATACGGTACAAAAAGAAGACGAAAAAGAAAAAGAAAAAAGAAGAGGGAAGATGATGATGATCTTGTTTTGGTAGAAAAGAAAAGAGATTACCTGAAGATGAAACCGAAATCGGAGATTACAAGATACAAGCAGCAGCAGCGTATGGTTGAACGAGAGAGTGTGATCGTGTGTAATGGGAGTGGTAACGAGCAATCACGTCGCTTACAAAAAGACATAATTGACCAAAGGATGAGGCGTGTACACGTGTACTCACCGACAAAAGATCCGCGTTTTCTGTCTGAGATCTGAAAAACGACAAGTGTTCAAGTGTTAAGTAATGGATGGATGGATGGATAGAAATCCTACCACTCTAAACGGAACACGCGGCTCTCTCCATCTCAACTCAATCCACATAACAAGCACTCACGACAGCGTTTCGTCACGTAAAAACGAGCTTCTGCTTCAGCTTCAGCTTCCCACCAATATTTATTTATTTATTTTAAATTTCACAATACATGGCTGGCTGAGACAGGAACAGCATAAATATAATACAAAGCACAACCTCCTCCTCCTCCTCCT